>ULWY01034595.1_pt1 | contig 53096 bp, 50 predicted proteins | sample 1960761 | NCBI WGS metagenome assembly ULWY01 (sample SAMEA4835824, study PRJEB28245) | human gut metagenome | biome: gut microbiome; material: fecal sample | place: Denmark | collected 2008 | reverse complement strand
ACTAATAAATTACGATAATCATTTAAAAACTCTTCTTCTTTTAAAATATCCTTAAAACTATTAACATCAAAAGTTAAAAAATCATACAACTCTTTATAATAATTTTTATCAATATCAACCATCTTTATTCTATTAAATCTCTCAGTATTATTATAATACATATTATTAGTACTATAAGTTATATAAAAATACTTTAACATAAAAGACATTATCTCATTATATAATACTGGATTATTCTCTCTTATTAAACCTAATTTATGTCCCCCAAGACTAGCTAATATATCTTTAGAAAAAGAACCATTATCTAAAGTCTTCATATATATATAAAATTCTAAAGGATTAATTATCGTACTTCTTACAAAAATATCCCTTAATTTAACTGTTTGTTTAAACTTTTCCATATTCTCTAACTCAGCATCAATATCTGGATGTAAATATGTATATACCCTTCTTACATTATTATTCTCTTCATATAATTTCAAAGTATCAGTATAATCATAATGACTTTGATACTCAAACTCATGATTATCAATAATATTCTTTATCCAAAGTGTTAAAAAATCTCTATCTTTATCTTTAAAAAACACTATATATAAGTAGTCATGACTATCACTATTAAAAATATCATACAAAGTATCAAACATATCACAATTATCTGTATCAAAAAGTTCCTGATGATAATTAAAGTACTCCAAAGACATTAACTTAGCATCTTTCTTAAACTGTTCTAAGTCATGTTCAAAATCTAAAATAAAAGATAACTTAACACTTCTTAATATCATTTGTCGTTCTTTCATGGTATTATCTTCACTACCATCATACAAACGATATCTTTCCCATACCTTATTAACAATATACTCTAAAGTATTTTCATAGGCCATACTACCCACCAGCCCTTCAATTAGAAGTATATCATAGTTTTCTAACTTTGTTCTCTATTTTTTTAAACTTTTAGCTAAATTTCTTACTTCTTCCTTTTCTAAAAAAGCATCTTCTTCTTGATATTTTCTAATTATATCACATAAGTTAACTTGTGGTATTTTAGATATTGAAACCCCAATATATTGATACTTCAAATAATCTAAGTAACACACTATATCTTGATTACTAGAAACCTCTAAATATTCCTTAATTAACATTCTATTAATATCATCATCCGTACTTATTCCATATCTAAGTGGTTCCGTTAAATCTAAGTTATACTCCTTAGCAAACTTCATTCCCCTAATGGGGCCATACTTTAAGTCTCTACTAATTATCTCACCCATAATAGTACTTAATAACCCTTTCTTAAAGTACTCTTGCTTCTCATATTCTTTAATAACTTCAATAATATTAAATGGTGTCTTTTCATCATATAAAACAATATTATTTTCTTTTAATATATTAACGATTTCTTTTAAGTTTTTATTCAAAAACATTGTTTTATCTAAATTTGTATTATTCTCTACTACACAGACAACTTTTAAATTTTCATCTACTTTCATAGTAAGAAGAATATCTCTATCTACATCATCCCTTACCAAAACCATATTTCTTTTATTTATTGGACCCTTTAAAACAAAGTCTAAATATTCATTTTGATTAGTCAAAAGTCTATCTATCTTAGTACTTGGCTTACTATCACTTTCTAATACCTCACTAGGATATCTTAAAGTATACCAAGTAGCCATAGCATTAATAAACTTTTGTAATTCAACAATATCCATATCCTCAAAGTAATTATTCTCTATTACCCAATTATTAAAATACTTTCTCTTTTCTTCTAAAGTTACATCTTTATTATTAATAATTCTCTCTATTCTTTCTTTTAATATTTTTAATTTGTTTTGCATATAATCCTCTTCCTTAGTAGTTACAAAAAACCTCGTTACCAAGGTTTAATCTCCCTTTAAAAGGGCTATATAAGTATACCACTTATACATTTAGAAGTAAATTTTAAATCATTCTAAATTTGTCAAACGCGTCTGACTAATTTCATTTTTAAAATTTTTTTGAAGATACAACACATATATAATACTTATGCCAGCATTTTTAATACTTTATATAAATTGTAAAATAATAAACTCAATTTTATTATGCAATAATTAGTTAAATGAAAGATGAAATTAATATTGTATAAAAAAATAGTACTCAATCTGACCGATTAAGTACACTTTGTCATTCAAAGCAAGTACTCAACACTCAAAAGTTAAGTACTTACATTTTTATTTTATGCAAGTTGCCTTGCTTACATACTAATAGTAGATATTTTCTTAATACTATAAATACTTCTAAGCAATGAAAAAACGAACTATAAAAGTTCGATTAAATCATAATGGTGCAGGTAAAGGGACTTGAACCCCCATGGATTTCTCCGCTAGATCCTAAGTCTAGTGCGTCTGCCAATTCCGCCATACCTGCAATTCAGTGGTGGACCTCGTAGGACTCGAACCTACAACCGCCCGGTTATGAGCCGGATGCTCTAACCGATTGAGCTAGAGGTCCATTCGCTTTCGACTAATTAAATATATCATAAAATTAAGTCTCTTGCAATATTTTTCGTGAAAAAAATAAGTATTTTCTACTTATTATTTTGCAACATGTTTAATAAATCAATTTTAAACATGTCCTTCTCTTTGTTAGCTTTAGATATCATAACTCCCTTATAAGTAGAAAGTTCTGATTGATGTCCTTCTAATAAAATATCAGAAGGAGTAATCGTATCTAGCATCACAGTTTCTTGATTCTCATATACTACATAATGTAATTTAATATCACCATGAATTTGAGCAAATATCTTATCACTAGGTAACTTTAATTCATAAGTTTTAGTACCTTCTTTTTTATTTTGCGATACTAATTTACCTACAAAATTGCCATCCCTTAATGCTGGATAATATTCAAAGTTTAATTTCTTAAACGCAAGCATATTATACTTTTTTAAAGCTCTTTCTAACTTATGATATTCATTTTCATTAATGTAATCTAATACAAATCCTTTCATAACCATTCCCCCATATTCCCTTTGTATATAAAGATTATAGCATATAATTTTCAAAATGTCAAATATGCATCTAATTCTACTTACATTGGGACTACAATATAACACTTTTTCATGGTTTTGTCAAATTTAATATAGCAATCGTTTGACCATCATTCAAACTATCTATATAGTACTTACTAACATTATGGTTATGTTTTAATACCTCATGAGTCTTATTTTTTAAAGCTCCACTACCCTTACCATGGATAATTACCACCTTAGCATTTTCTAACTTTATATTATCTCTTATAAAAGAATCTATTAAATATTCAATTGTCATCGTAGTCTCTCCATGTAAATCAATATGTGGTAACATCACCGTAAATGGATCAATTAATTTTCTCATATATTTTTACAACATCATCAAGTTTTGGAACCGAAAGACGTGCCCCAATAGTTTGACAAGATAACCCTGCAGCAATATTGCCATACTTAATAGCTTTCTCTAATGGATATCCATTAGCAATTCCATAGCAAAACGCCCCATGAAATATATCCCCTGCTCCTGTAGTGTCAACAGCATCCACCTTTAAAGCCGGTGAAATCTTAATTTGATTATCTACCATATACATAGCGCCATGTTCTTCTAGCGTTACCACAATATTTTGATGATCGTACTTATTTCTTAACTCATCATAAACATTAACTAAAGTCGAAGTATTATTATAATCAATACTCATCTTCGTAGCAGCTTCAGCAAATGCCTTAGAACATACAATATAATTTACTTTCATACAAATATCTTCAATATCTTTTGTATATCTATCCGCATCAACAACACTAATAGCTTTAGGAAATCTTTCTATCGTTGATTTTGAAGCATAAGGATCATGTCCATCTACTAAGATTAAATCCGGTTGAAAATCAAAATCAAATTTCTTTAACTTAACATATTCATCCGCAACATTTATTACTGTACGTGAAGCATTCTTCGAATTAACAATAACTAACGAAATAGTTGTATCCTTTTCAAAAGAAGTCTCCATATACCTAGTATCAACGCCAACTGATTCTAACTCTTTCTTAATTCTATTACCAAAAACATCATTACCTACAACTCCCGCAAAAGTACTACTAGCGCCCCACTTGCCTAGTAAATATGCCGCATTAGAAGCAGGACCACCACCACAAGCAATTTTATTAACAAATCTTAATTTATCATTTTCTTTAGGAAATTCATCTACTTTTACATACATATCATAAGAAGCATGTCCAATACATATAACTTTTATCATTTTATCAATCCTTTACTATAATAAGTATACCTTATTTTGGATTAGAAAAAAAGACTAATTTTTTCACTTAGTCTTAGTTATTAAAATTACTTCATTCATGTTATAGATCAACCCTACCGGTTAAAAAATCTATTGCATTTATCTGCTTTATTCCTTCATGATCAACCTCTTCCGGATCTAAAGTTATTATATATTTTGGATAATTATCATTTATATTTTTCAAAGAGTTTAATTCTCTATTTAATGTATTTTCGTCTCTAACTGAAAGTGCTACTTGAATATATTTTATTCCATCATCCTTTTTAACTACAAAATCCACTTCACCATCCCCACATTTTCCTATATAAATGTTATAATTTCTTCTTTTTAACTCCAAAAATATTATATTTTCTAATATACTTCCGTAATCTTTAACCGAACCTAAAAGATAACTTCTTAATCCTAAATCACAAACATAATATTTATCTCCTGTTTTAAGATATTCCTTTCCCTTTATATCATACCTAGATATTTTATATACGATATAACTATCGGTTAAACTATTCAAATAGTTTTCCACAGTATTAACTGAACATTTTCTATTATTTGAAACAAGAGTATTTGCTATCTTATTAGTAGATACTAATTGTCCTATACTATCAAATAAAAATCTTGTAATACTATCTAAAATCATAGTATCTTTTATATTATTTCTTGAAACAACATCCTTTAATAAAACGGTATTATAAACTCCTTCTAAGTAATTATGAATTAACTCACTATCATTATCAAGATTTAATAAATATGGAAATCCCCCATTTTTTACATAAGAATTATACTTTTTTTCTATTTCATTATCGCCATAATATTCTATATATTCTGCAAAAGATAATGGTAACATATGAACTTGCATATATCTTCCTGTTAAATAAGTTGCTAATTCACCAGATAGCATATACGAGTTAGACCCAGTTATATATAAATCAACATTGTCTTTTATAAATAAGCCATCGACAGCCTTTTCAAAATGTTCAAGAATTTGTACTTCGTCTAAAAATATATAATTCATTTTATTTTTTACAAGCTTTTTTTCAACGTAGCTATATAATTCTTTCCAATTTTCAAATTTCATATCATTAGGATTTTCAAAATTCAAACTAATTATTTGTGATTTATCAACACCATCGTTTAATAAATGATTTTTATATAATTCAAACAGCGTTGATTTGCCACATCTTCTTATACCTGTTACGACTTTTATTATATGTTTATCTTTTAATCTTAATAAAAAGTTCATATATTCTGGTCTTTCTATCATGATTATCACCTCTGATTTAATTATATATTCTTTCAACGCATAAGTAAAGTTTTTTCATTCAACTGAAAAAATTTTCATTTTTCATTACTTTTTTCAGTGGCACTTCAAAGTATTAAAAAACTAAGACACCACTTGCATCCTAGTTTTATCTAAAATATTAATTAGCCATTTTTTCTTTAATAGCTGCTTGTGCCCCATAATACATAGGAAAACTTATTGGAACGACTTGTCGTTCTATATTCGACTAAAATGACTTTTTCATTGATTATTGCTTATTAAATTTTGTATTTCGCTTATCAAAGAATTATCAACAGTGAGATAATTACCAATATTCTTTGCTAACTTATCTTTAACAGTGTCGCTATTTCTAACACCTTCAATTGTTGTTAAGTTAAAAAACTCTTCTTTTGATTCTGGTACATTTTCTAATTCCAGTTCTAATATTTCATTAATTGCCTCCAATGGAGCATATAATTCTATACATTCCTTCGATAACGAATTTTCTTCATTTGTATCCCCATCTTTAATGAGATAACATTTCTTATTATAACTTTCTAATTCACTACATAAATGATCTATATTTCCACAGCCACCACTTGGTAAAACAATAAATTCATTTGATTTACCTAAAAGATTTATAGAAGTTTTAACCCAATTCAAATCATATGGTCCTTCTACTAAAACATAGTTTTTATTCTCTGTGTTATCTAATGATTCCAATAATTCAATCAACGAAGTATTGTTTTCACTAAATAGCGGGTAAATACTTGCATTATTTCTTGCATTCAATATACGAGACGAATGTGAGGTAATCAATGTTTGCCCTATTCTTTCATGCAATTTACCAATCATATTTTTGGCATTATTTATTGAAAAAGAATTTTCAATTTCATCGATTCCTAATACTACATTATTATATTGATTACCAATAAGTAATGCATATAAAATATTTTTTTGAAAACCCAATCCTCTTGCTTCAACAGCTATACCATCAGTTTCGATTCCAAATTTTAAACTAGAATTATAACTAAATTTTTCCTTTCCAGTAAGCGTTGTTGTATCATTATTTAAAACTATTAATTCACGATCAATGCCACTTATAACTTGATCAATTGATTCCTGTGATATTCTCTTTAATTCATCAATAATATCATTACTGGTATTTTCTAATACCTTTGCTACAGATAACTGTTGTATCATCTCAGTCACACCATATTTCCCAGCAGGAATATAAATATATTTTATATTATTTAAATTCTCAATATTACCTGATACATCAGTTAATTTGTATGAAGCTGTAGAATACGTTTTTTTATACATATTTCCATTATATCTAATTCCTATTTCAACTGGTTCTCCTTGAACTCTTACATATACTTTGTCAATTTTTTCTTGATTAAAAAATATATCTAAAGCTTGTAATATTGTACTTTTTCCCGAATCGTTTTCACCTATAATAATATTATGTTGATCTATTTTAATTGTTTTTCTATCAAATTTTTTAAAGTTTTTAATAAATATACTTTCAATCATGCAATTCACCTTCTTAATGTCCTATTATATCAAAAACACTTAAAATAATCCATATTAATGCTAAATGTCATCGGTATGTTCCATTAAAAAAACATCTTTTTTGCTTTTGCCTCTAATCTCTAATTCTATTATGTCATTCATAAAGTTTAATTTTCATTCAAAATAATCTTTATGAACTATTATTTTTTCAATAAATTCTTCTATTATTTTTTTCATCAACACCATTATAGTTAATGTCTAATAATTTACGAATACTAGCTTTCGCTTTTTCTACTCTTACATCTAGTGGTTCTATGGATTCATATTTCTTCTCTAACTCACTTATTTCTATTTTATATTTTTCTATTCTGCTTGATAACTTCTTTTGAAATATATCATACATAGTTAAATCAATAGTTTGATCTAAATACGAATCAATTAATTTATCTAATTTTGCTGTTTCATTTTCTACTAATTGATTTAATTCATTAATTCTTTGTTTTATTTTTTTTCTCAGGATATTTTTCTATATCTATTCCCTTCATTAATTTATCGTATAGCTCTTTTCTATTATTGATATCTTGTGTAAGATTTCTAAATATTGCTTCAGCCATGTATTGTAACTTTCACTCTTGAACTTCTTTAACTTCACAACTTTCTTTAAGCCTATTTTTTGGATGCATTTTCTTGTTATAGCAAACATAACAATATGTTGTATTGTTTTTATTCTTATGATATATCTTTCTATTAAAATTAGAGCCACATTTACAAACTAATTTCTTACTCCATATATTTTTAACAACTCCATTCGCTTGCCTTCTACCTACTTTTATTGGTTTAGAATGGCTATCCATAATTTGTTGAACCTTTTTAAATTCTTCTTTTGATACGAGTGGTTCATGTTTGCCTTCCACTATTACTTGTTCTACTTCATCGTAATTCATTTTTGGTTTTTGTTCTAAATAATCAGGTATATATGATTTTCTATAAACTATAGTTTCTGAATAAAATGGATTTCTTAATACTCTTGATATATAAGCTGGACTCCAATTAGTTAATCCGGTTGATATTTTTGCTTCTCTTCTTGTTAATTCATCTGCTATTACTACAGTACCTTTACCATTTAAATATTCCGAATAGATAAATCTTACTATTTCTTCTTGTTCTTCATTTGCAATTAAATCTTTAACAACTTTATCATATCCAAGTATATTACCAGCTCCATAAAATACTCCGTTTTGAAAGATATCATTTGACCAGCTTTAACTCTTTGAGATGTTTTCTTACCTTCATTTTGAGCAAGTGTTGCCATTATAGTAAGTTTTAATTCACCATCTTCATCATTAAAAGTCCAAATATTGTCTTCGGTAAAATAAACTTCCACTCCAATTTTCTTTAACTTTCTAGTCTCTTGAAGAGTATCAACTGTATTCTTTGCAAATCTTGATACTTCGCGAGTAACTATTAAATCAAATTTTCCTTCTTTAGCATCTTCCATCATTCTTATAAAATTTCTTCTCTTTTTAGTAGAGGTTCCTGTTATACCCTCATCTATATATCTATCATAAAGAATACAATCTGGATGTTGCTTTAGAATACCATCATAATATTGAATTTGATTATCCAAAGCAGATAATTGAGCTTCATGTTCAGTTGAAACTCTAGCATAAATTGCTACTTTTCTTTTCATTAAATCACCTCCACATTTAAATTATCATATTTGTAAAAAATAATTTAGGGTGCGATTTTAAACATAAGAAAAAGAAGTATTTCTACTCCCTTAAAAGACTATAATACATTATTTACTTGCAAGCAACTCTTTCTTCTTTTCTTCAAATTCTTCTTTACTAATTATTTCATCATCAAGTAATTGTTTATACTCTCTAATTTGTTCTGGTATAGATTTTTCGTTTTTTATTATTCCAACATTTTTAGTTTCATCTTCATGATTCAAAATAAAATTTCTTGCTTTTTCAAAATCACTTAACACTACTTTATTTAAAGATATACAATTCGGTTGTTTAGCTGGATTTTCATTGTCATTACTAGACCAATAATTTAATCGCTTATTTTCTAATCCGCCTGTAGATATTTCAAAATAGCCAGATAATAAATGCATATCAATTTCAACATTTGTTATTTTATTATATGGAATATGGAAATTACCTTTTCCTAAAAAATGTCCAGTCATAAATCCCTTTTTTACTATATATACATTCTTATTTGTACAGATTAAATATTCCCTAAATGCTCCTCTTATAGCAATAAGAACCTTTTCACCTGTTTCTTCAACCGAAGATATTAATTTACTTAATTCGGAAGTTAACTCAGAACATAATATCATTTTTTCATTATCAATAGATGCTTGATTTGAATCATCGCTATCAACCATATATTTAAATCCATTACAAGAAATGTTATATGAAATAATTTCGTCATTCTTAACATGAAACTCGTATTCTTGAGATTTATTAAATGCACCACTATCTTTTATTTGAAAAACATGTTTTCCTTTATCAATTTCAAAAATTTCACTTGAATTTTGTTTAATTTTACCGACTTTTTCTCCGTCTATAAAGACACTAAAACTACATAATAAACCACTTGCAGATTTTGCATTAAATTTAATTTTGCCCATTCTAATCACCTACCGATAATTATTATACCATAGTTTTTGACAATTAGATTATTACATTAAGAAATCATTAAATTCCTATTTCAAAATTTAATTTCCAATCAAGATACTCTTCATCTGATATTTCATAGTTTTTTCTTTTATCTCTCATTTCTTTCCATTCATTAATTACATTTTGGACTATTTCATTATATTTTGTTTTCTCGTAGCTTTCAGTATCAAAATTAATCTCATAATATGGAAATTCTTCTTCTAGCAACATCAGACTATAAATTACATCAATTGGATTACTAAAATCATATTCCTTTATAGCATTAATACTCACCTCATATAATTCTGCTATATCTTTTAATCTTTCTTTACTTGGATGTCTATAGTTACTTTCATAACTGTTAAAAGTCTTATGTGGATCATTACCTCCAAATCCAAAATAATCTGCGACATCATCCATATCCATATGTCTTATTCTTCTCACATACTCTAAACGAGCTCCTTGTGATAAGTTGTTTAATGTTGGTTTCTTAAAATACATTTTTTATCATTTCTTTCTTTTTTTTACATTATTTCTTCCAATAAAAAATAGTCATCCAAACTATATTTTGACTATTTTTATCAAATTTTAAAAATGCTAGTAACACACTAGCCAACCGCTTTTTATGTATAATATTTTTTTACTAATTTTATTTATCACTTTTAATTACAACAAAAGAAAGACTATTTCTAGTCTTTCTTGTATTTTATTATTTCACGTGATTACGTTCTATTTTTCACTCGCTTTAATAGCTGCTTGAGCTGCGGCAAGACGAGCAATTGGTACCCTAAATGGTGAACAAGATACATAATCAAGTCCTACATTATGGCAAAACTCTACACTAGCCGGATCGCCACCATGTTCTCCACAAATACCTAAAGAAATATCTGGTCTTGTCTTTCTACCTAATCTAGCACCCATTTCTACTAGTTTACCAACACCATGTTGATCAAGCTTAGCAAATGGATCAGACTCAAAGATATTCTTCGCATAATAATCGCCTAAGAATTTTGAAGCATCATCTCTTGAGAACCCAAAAGTAAGTTGTGATAAATCATTCGTTCCAAAGGAGAAGAACTCAGCTTCACTAGCAATTTCATCGGCAAGCAACGCCGCTCTTGGTATTTCAATCATTGTCCCAACTTGATACTTCATCGAAACATTAGCATTCTTAATTATCTCATCAGCCGTATCAGTAACTATTTTTTTAACATAATTAAATTCTTTAATATCACAAGTTAAAGGTATCATTATCTCTGGAACAACACTGTAACCTTCCTTACCAACATTAATAGCAGCTTCAATAACGGCTCTTGTTTGCATTCTAGCAATCTCTGGATAAGTTACCGCCAAACGACATCCTCTATGTCCCATCATTGGGTTAAATTCTTTTAAAGATTCTACTTTATTTTTTAATTGTTCAAAACTAATATTTAAGTCTTTAGCTAACTCTTTAATCTCTTCATCAGTATGAGGTAAGAATTCATGTAAAGGAGGATCTAAATATCTAATAACCACTGGGTTTGGTGCCATAGCTTTATATAACTCTTCAAAATCAGCTCTTTGATAAGGTAATATTCCTTCCAACGCTTTCTCACGTTCTTCAGTAGTCTCAGCAACAATCATCTTACGAAAATTAAATATTCTCGTTTTTTCAAAAAACATATGCTCTGTACGACAAAGTCCAATACCTTCAGCGCCAAATTTCTTAGCTTGAATAGCGTCTCTTGGTGTATCGGCATTAGTTCTAACCTTTAGTCTTCTTGCTTCATCAGCCCACTTCATAAATATTTCAAAATCTCCTGATATTTCTGGTTCTCTAGTTTTAACTAATCCATCATATACAGTACCCGTAGACCCATCTAGCGAGATTTCATCACCTTCATGATAAACATGATTATCCATAGTAGTTAAAGTCTTATTATCTTCATCAATTTTTAACTGTCCACATCCAGATACACAGCATCTTCCCATACCACGAGCTACAACTGCTGCATGTGAAGTCATTCCCCCACGAATAGTAAGAATTCCTCTAGCATGTTGCATTCCTTCAATATCCTCAGGACTAGTTTCTAATCTAACTAAAATCGTATCTTCCCCACGTTTAGCTGCCTTTGTTACATCACTAGCGTCAAAATAAATCTTACCAGCTCCCGCACCAGGTGATGCCGCAAGCCCACTAGCAACCTTCTTAGCATGTCCTAAAGCTTCCGTATCAAAAGTTGGATGTAATAGTTGATCTAATTGTTTAGGTTCAACTTTAAGCAAAGCTTCTTCCTTCGTAATCATACCTTCTCTAACTAAATCAACGGCAATCTTAATAGCAGCAGTACCCGTTCTCTTACCATTTCTCGTCTGCAACATAAATAACTTACCTTTTTCAATAGTAAATTCCATATCTTGCATATCTTTATAATGATTTTCTAAAGTATTAGCTACCTTAACAAATTCTTCGTATACTTCTGGCATAGTAGTTGCTAAAGTATCAATTGGTTGAGGTGTACGAATACCCGCTACTACATCTTCACCTTGAGCATTCATTAAATATTCACCAAACAACTTTTTCTCACCCGTTGCTGGATTTCTTGTAAACGCAACTCCTGTACCACTAGTCTCACCAGAGTTACCATAAACCATTTCTTGAACATTAACAGCGGTTCCCCAAGAACTAGGAATATCATTCATATGACGATAGTATATTGCACGATCATTATTCCAAGACCTAAACACTGCTTTAACTGCCTCAATTAATTGTTCATGAGGATCTTGAGGAAAACTTACCCCAGCAATATTTTTATAAATATCTTTAAAAGTATCAGTTACATAAACCATATCATCAGCTGTTAGATCACTATCATATTTAACATGTCTAGCATCTTTTATTTCATCTAATTTACGTTCAAACTCTCTTTTAGGATATCCTTTAACTACATCAGCAAACATTTGAATAAATCTTCGATAAGAATCATACACAAATCTCTTATTATTAGTTATCTTCGTAAACTCTAATGCAACAGTATCATTCATTCCTAAGTTCAATACTGTATCCATCATCCCTGGCATTGATGCCCTAGCGCCACTTCTTACTGACACTAATAAAGGATTTTTAGGATCACCCAAAGTTTTTCCTGTAACTTTTTCTAGATTCTTTAAATGTTCATCTATCTCTTTAATAATATCATTAGATATTACTTTATTATCTTCATAATACTTATTACAAGCCTCTGTTGTAACAGTAAACCCTCTAGGTACAGGTAAACCAATATTAGTCATTTCAGCTAAGTTAGCACCCTTACCACCCAAGATATTTCTCATATCTTTATTTCCTTCATTAAAGTCATAAACATACTTCTTATTAGGCATATTATCTCCTCCTTTATTATACCTAACTTAATTGTAACAAAAACTCTTAAGATAAGCTACTAAAAGGCAATAACTTGACAAAAAAAGAAACACAATTAATGTTTCTTACTTACAACTAAAGCCTTCTTTAACAAGTTCAGCTTTATAATCTTCATACTTCAATTCTAAATCATCACCATTAGAAGTCTTAGTCATATCCTTAGTTTGAATATCTATATTAATTATCATCTTACTATCATCATAATTATATTGAGAAGCATAATTAACATTTTTTAAAGAATCATATGCATTTTTATCACTAAACTTTAATTCTGTATAACTTTTTTCTATCATTACCCTACCATTAACAGTTTCAATATTTAAAACTGTACTAGCTACATTATACTCCGTAGTATTTTGTTCCTTAGTACAAGTATAATAAACACTATTATTACTATCTTGTTTTTTCTTAAGATTTAATACTACAACTAACCCAATTCCTAAAATCAATGCTATTAAACAAATACCACCAATTATATATTTTAAATATTTCTTCATTCTACGCCTATCTTATTTAAGAACTCTTTAAAGTACAAGTAAACCCTACTTTACTAAGTTGCTCCCTATATTCTTCATAATTTAATTCTAAATCCTTACCATCAGTAGTCTTAGTCATATCTTTTGAAGACTTACTAATTTTTACAGATTTATCACTATCATTAAAGTTAGCATCTTTGTAATCATCACTATTCTTCATTTCTTGATAAATTGAATCATCCTTAACCACAATATAATCATAAGACTCTTCACTTATAACTCTATTATTACTTACAGATACTTCTAAAAAAGATTTTTCTACTAAATTTTCATCATTCGTTAAAGTAGATACACATTCATATTGTTCTTTTTTAGAATCTAAAGACTCATTATCTAGTGAATGTTTTGGCTTTAAAACTAGTGCTATTACAATTCCACATCCAATAACAATAAGACAAATAATAGCAATTAAAATATATTTAAAGTATTTCTTCATTTTTTATCCTTTCTTAATTAAATGTACAAGTTGATCCATTTAAATCTCCCTTACCACCAGTATTGCCTGTTCGATGACAATAATAATAGTGATATTGTTGTTCAGTTAAAGTACAATCATTTCCTCGTTCACAACCACACGCTGAGGTTCTACAAGAATTTGGTGTTCTGCCACACCCTTCGGTTTGACAATTTCTATATGCTCCTACACCACAGCCAGGTGTTGCACAAGAATTATATGCTCCAACACCACATGCTGGTATCGTACAAGATTTAATTGAGCCTTGGACATAAACTCTATTGTAAGATACGCAGCCACCATTACTACAATGACCAGGATAAGGATTAGTAGCGCCATAAGTAACATAAGAACCACTCATACCAGCTCTAACACAATTCCATCTATAGCTTTTACAAGAACCATTTACATAATGACCTGGATTACGTCCGCAAGAAGCATGTTGACAAGTATTATAATAAGCAATTCCACAATCGCTATGCGAGCAAGTATTATACCATTCTACTCCACAGGCTGAATTACGACAAGTATTTACTGTCGAACCACAATCCCATGACTGACAATATCTCCAAGTATTGCAACCACAGTGACCTTCATCATTATAATAATTCATCTTACAAACACCATTTTGTAAATATCTTCCACCACTACAAGCTTCCGCGGCAGTATATTGATGATGAAATACCGTACTAGAAGATGCCGCTAATCCAGAACCTCCCCTTATCGTACAACTTACTCCATTCTTACCAAAAGGTAAACTCTTAGTATTATTATAATTACAACTAATAGATACTCCACTTATACTTTGGCTATAATCATAGTAATCACTGATATTCTTATTAGTAGATTCCCAAATATATTCATTAGAATTTTTAAATTTAATAGTTGGTGCAACTTTATCAATAAACACATTAATTCTTTGGCTGCACTCTGTTTTATTGCCAATATTATCTTCGATAGTCCATTTTCTATCAACATACTTAGTTGTATCTTTTATCGTTTCAACAGTATCCGAAGTAACCTTACAACCAGTTCCACTATCTTGATCACAACCATATCTAATTACTTGATCCTGTGTAGTCCATGTTGTATTTTCATTTGAATACTTACATACTGGTCCCTTCTTATCAACACCACTTACTTCTACCACATAAGCATCAGATATATTACCTGCTTTATCTAAAGTATATAAATAATACTTTCCAGCATCTAAATTAGCAGTTAAATAATCATCATCATCTTTATTTTCATAATCCCTATTAAACATATCAATAGTTGGAGTAGTATCATTAAATCCTAAATAAAACCCCTTAATACCCGATCCACTACCATCAGATCCACTTAAAGTTACTCTCTTATTACCATTAGTCCAATTTGATTCCACTGCCGCATTAGCAATAGGTTTTTCTCTATCTATTTTTACATCAACCTTCTGAGTAGCAACTCCATTATTAGTATTAATACTAAAAGTATATTCACTATTTAAGAATACTAATGCCTCAACAACATATATATTAGCGTAAGCTTCATCTACAGTAAGCGAAGTAGCAATATTACCACTCTTCTTCTTACTTAATGTTCCATAATTCCAAGTAACATCACTACCTATACCTTCTAACTTTGAAACATCAGCATACAATAATACTTTATCACTATTAGTCCAACTAACATCACCATTACTACCTAGCTTTTTACCTAAAGTATTATTACGATATTCATATACTTCAATATTTATTTTATCATTATTAACGATATTGTCCGTACTACAATTAGATGTATCACTAATACTAATCTCATAAGAATCATCTACTCTTACAATATCGATATTAGTACAATCTAGATATCCTCCCAAAGGATTAGTAATCTTTTCATTATCATTACCATCCGGATTTTCCTCTGCTAAATACCCTTCCTCAATTAAAACCTTAACCGGTATCGTAATAGATTCAACATTATTATCTCTAGCATACTCCAAGGCTTTCGCCTTGATATTATCCATCTTTTGGTCATAATTTTTACTTCTTATATTATTAGATACAGCAATATAAGAAGGTACTGCAATACCTATAATTATTCCCAGAATAACCACTACCATTATTACTTCCACCAATGTAAACCCCTTATTTTTATTTACCGCCATACAAAACACCTCACTAGTATATAACTTAATTTTACCATAGCTTTAAAAAAAAGAAGCATTTTTTACTTCTTTAATTTAATTTTTTTCATTACTTCTTCTATTCCATAAGCACTAAGTATAAAAATACTTGGATGAATTAAATATAAATACCTTGGTTGAATCTCTATAAGTAAGAACACAAAATACGCTACAACCACCATTATTAGAAAGAATAAACTTTCATTATTAATAATATCTTTTCTATTTCTAAACACTCCTAGTATCATCATAACCACAACAAATAAGAATATATAATGATTAGTAAGCGACACTACATCAGCTAAATCATTAAACTTTATTTTAATATTTCCTATATAATATACCCTATCATAAGATGCATCTTTAACATCTATTTTATTAGATAACCACATTCTATCTGTCTTACATAACACCAACTTACCAACATTACTCGGATTTAATCTTTCCTTAATTACTTCTAATTCTTTATCCTTATCATTTAGATATACTTCATCATTGGCATCATAATACCCACAACTATCTCCATTAAAACCTAAAACAAACTTCCATAAAGGATTAGTATTTTTTAAACCATCTTTATTTACTCCACTCATAATAATCAAGTTTGAGCAAATCATATTTATTCCCATATAACTTACTAGCAAAATTAGAAAACCCAGTCCTTGTTTCTTAAAATTATCCTTCTTTAAATTAAATATCATATATAAAAGATAACTAAATATTACAATTATTCCCTCTGGTCTTAAAACATTACTAAGTCCAATTAAAATACCTGCAATAATAAAATAATAAGGTTTCTTCTTCCTACTAAGTAAGAAAGATATTCCTAAATAAGAAAGTATAGTCGCTATATGATGATTAGCAAGCGTCGTACCAAGATATATATTATAAGGATATACCATAAATAAAATAGCCGCTACTCTGGCACTTTCTTCTTTAACAAACCTTCTACTAAAATAATAAATTAAAACTACCAACAACGATTCATAAATAATATTAAGTACTTTCAAAAAATAAATATTATTAATTAGCTTTAACAATAATCCCTCATAAACCACAAAACCACTTTGATAAGGCCACATCATAAAATATGCCGTACTATTCCAAGAAAAATCATGGTTAACAAATTTCAATGCACATTCATACATTAACTTAAAATCCGTTGTTTGGGGAAAATTAAAAACTACTATCACAGCCAATCTAATTAAGAAACTCACCACTAATAATAAAATCCAAAATCTTTTCACTTTAATTTTACGAGCCACCAAGAATGCCAGTACAATCGAAAGCATTGCCGGTAAATACATCTTATAAAGTAAGAACACTACCCCCAAAAAACTAAAAACTCCTAAACTAAATCCCATAAATAACTTTTTTAAATCTATTTTCATCTTAACCTACTTTCTTGGAAAAGCTTTCAAATATTCTGCTTTTAAAGCATCTGTTGTTACATGCGTATAAATTCCCGTCGTTGATAAAGAAGCATGCCCCAGTAACTCCTGAACACTTCTAATATCAGCCCCTTCATTTAACATAATCGTCGCAAAAGTATGCCTTAAAACATGCGGTGATATCTTATTTTTCAAAGATGCTTTAAAAGCAATTTCATCAATTATCATTTCCACACCCCCTCTAAGTAGTGGTGTACTCTTATTATTAATTAATAAATAATCACTCTTCTTACCCTTCAAAAGAATACTTCTTTCATATCCAATATACTCTTCCAACAAGTCTTTAGCGTAAGCACCATAATAAACAATTCGTTCCTTAGACCCCTTACCCATTATTCTAATGCTTTGATTACGATAATCAATATCATCTAACTTAATATTACAAAGTTCACTAACGCGCACTCCCGTTGCAAAAAGCATCTCCACAATTAACTTGTTTCTCACACTTAAAGCATCATCACTTTTAATTGCCTCTAATAATTTCAAAAACTCTTCATAACTTAAAAAGTTCGGTAACTTCTTCTCTTTCTTAGGATTTTTCATTCCCCTTATCGGATTAGTATCAACATATCCATGAGTAACTAAATAATCAAAATAAGTTCTTAAACTACTCATATTTCTAGAAATACTACTATTCTTTAACTTCAAACTATCTAAGTACTTTAAATAATCTCTCACTACTTCTTTATTGCATTTTCTTACATCAATATTTTGACTATCTAAGTAATCACCAAATCTTTCAATATCTTCATTGTAACTATTAATTGTATTCTCTGAGTACTTCTTCTCAACCCTTAAGTACGTTATAAATTTATCCTTCATTAAACCAGCTACTCTCTACCAAAATTATAAAAGAAAAGAATGTCTTTGACAAGACATTACACATTATATACCAAAGTATAAGTAATATTTATTTTCTTATTATCATTAACTAATATAGATAATTTTATCTTATTTAAAAGCTTACATTCACTATCATATTCATAAGTTGCCATAACATCCTCTAAAGCATTTATCCCTTCGCTACTAGAAATATCCGCTAAGTATCTTAAATTAGTATTTTTTAAAGCCTTCGTCATATCGTCTTTCGAAATTATGGCCGTAGTCTCAGTAACATCATTCGCATTGCCAAGTAATGTATAAATATATTCGGGGTTAGCTTCTTCCTGCATTTGCAAACTTTGTGTTTGAATTTGATAAATATTATTTCTTAAATCGTACTGAGAAACCCAATCAATATCTTCATTTTTATATATTTTAGCGTCTATATTAGCAATATATGATTCATGGTCAATCGTCATTTCATAAGTACCATATGCTAACTTTTCATTGTTACCTTCAATATCAAATTCAATATTTAACTTATAGTTACCTTGATTAGCACTTTTTTCTAACATTTCTTTTAGTTGCTCTTGATAGTTTATTGAATCTTTTGTATCTTCCGTAGGTTTCTTATTTATTATTTTATAGCTAACTAGAGCTGCTATTATTATTAAAACAACAATAGCAAACCCTATTAACCACCATTTTTTATTATTTTTCTTATCGACAATTATAGTAGACACAAAATTCATCTCCCCATCCTGAATGCTGTCCAGAACATCCTGGAGCACACGTACTAGTTACACCATTAGCTCTTGTCTTACATATTCCATATACGGCACTACCATGACTCCCTTCTGGATTATTCCAATCTACCCAGCAGTTATTACCGCCACCTGAACTACCACCAGAGTCGCCACTTGAAGGTGGAGGACATCCATAAGACTCACTACAACTTGTTGAATCAGAAACACCACCACAACTGCCGCCTAAATAGCTATCAATTCTAGTACCACCACGAGACTTAGTACCGGAGCCACAACTACTACTGCAGCCACCCCAGTCGCCCCAGCTAGTCCAAGTTACAGAACAATTTCGATAAACCGTATATGAGCTAGAAGCAGCACTGCTGATATTACCTGCATTATCTTTTGACCAAGCATAGAATGTTGTGCTACCACCATCATACGATCTTCCCGTTCCCATATTTTGAGATACCGAAGAACCACTTTGCCATGAGCATTTATTTACATCTGAACTTGTCTGAACACATATCGAAGCAACCCCTGAATTAGTAACTTTTGACGACGAATCCGCCGAACTAACACTAACTTTAGCCGTGGTATTATTATATCCCGAACTTGTACTAGATACTGATATACTAACTGTTGGACTTGTTTTATCAATTTTAACCGTTTGATTAGAAGGACAAATTGTATGATTTCCTACTTTATCATAAACAATGCCAGGACTTTCTTTGGATGAATTTATTTCAGTAGTATAATTTTTTGATATATTAGATACACATCCAGAATCAGAATCACTACAAGTACCAGTTATAGTACGAGAAGTATTGGTCCAATTGCCACTACCACCACTAGATACACAAATAGGAGGAGTTTTATCAACATAAGTATTAACAATTTGCGAGCAATTGGTTTTATTCCCAATATTATCTTCAATAGTCCAATTAATAGTCTTAGTTTTAGCGGTATAATTAATAGTCTCCGTTTTATCTAATGTCTTACATCCTGTACCAGTATCATTTTGACAACCATATGTTATCGTAAAATCTGTCTGTGTCCAGTTAGTCTTACCAACAGCATACTTACAAACTGGCCCTGTTTTATCAATACCACTTACTTCAATTTTATAACTATTTGATATATTACCAGCCTTATCAATAGCATAAACATAATAAGTTCCAACATCTAACTCAGCCTTCGTATAATCTTGATTATCATCATTTATATACCCTCTATTAAAGGCGTTCTTATCTGGTTTTGTTGTATCAGTTGTGACATAAAACTTATCAATTCCAGAACCACTTCCATCCGAACCACTTAATTGAACATCTTTCGTATTATTTTTTGTCCATGCACTAGACACACTAGCACTTGCTGTAGGAATTTCTCTATCTATTTTTACACTAACCTTTTGACTAACATAACCATTATTCGTATTAATACTAAAAGTATATTCCGTATCTAAAAATACTAAAGCATCAACCACAATAACATTAGCGTACTCCGCTGGATCATTAATCTCATTAACACTATAAGCAATCTTCCCACTCTTATTAGTAGTCGAAGTTCCATGAACCCAGATAGAATCATTTAATACTCCCGACACATTACTAACATTCGCCATAAGGATTACTTTATCACTATTAGTCCAATTAACATTACCATTCGTTCCTAGTTTATTTCCAACTTGATTATCATGATACTCATAAACATCAACTAAAATCTTACTCGTATTAACCAACCCGGAAGTACTACAAGAAATACTATCAATAACCTCTATTTTATAAGTATCATCTTCTCTAGTAATATTAATATTTTGACAATCTAAATATCCTCCCAAAGGATTCATAATCTTTTCATTATCATTACCATCCGGATTTTCCTCAGCTAAATATCCTTCTTCAATCAAAACTTTAACCGGTATCGTAATATTTTCGACATTATAATCACTAGCATACTCTAATGCCTTAGCCTTTATATTATCAATCTTTTGTTCATAATTTTTAGTCTTTATATTATTAGATATAGCTATATAAGAAGGTACTGCAATACCAATAATTATACCTAGTATCACGACAACCATAATAACTTCAACTAATGTAAAGCCTTTATTTTTCATCATAAAATTCCTACTCTCATACTTTAATTCTATCATTTATTAAACCAAAATAAAAGAGCATTTTTTCTAAAACACTCTTATCTTCTACCCTTACCATTATCTGGTTTTGTTGGGCCTAAAAAATCATCAATAATAATACTTTCCGGAACCCCATCTGGATACATAGCTTCTAAATCTCTACGATTTACTATTTCGGGTTCTCTATAAAACTCATCCTCAGAATCTTTTCTTTTTTCTAAAGCTCTCATTTCCTGCAACTGATTCAATCTAAGATCATATTTTGCCTTAGCATATTCATTTTCAATCACGTTTGGCGGCAATTTACTAACTTTAGCAACATTCCAATGACGATATTGGCAAATAAAATGCACCATTTGTTCTAATATTTCTTCCACAAAAACCACCTCATGCCCTAATTATCGCATATATTTTTTAATTTTTAAAGTCCTATTTAAACAAATTACCAATCACCTTAAAAAAATCACTCACGCCACCATCCATAAATTTATCTAACCCAGTAGAAATCTTATTGCCCATTCTCGATACCGGCGACGAATAATCCACATACTCCTTAGTAATATAATCCTTAATGTTTATCTCCTTACCCAAAGCCACATCCTCTTCAAACTCCTCTAGTTTCTCTTGCGTAATCACACTTTTCTTCGTTACCTGAGACTCATAATACCCACTAAGTTCGGCAATATAAAGTGCCAAAAAGATAAGAAAAGATACTCCTAGTAGCTGAAAAAACAAATTATTATTTTTCTTTTTATTCATTCTAACTCCCCTAAGTAATCTTTAAGTACCCTTGCTATTACCTCAATCGTATTAGCAACTTCCTCTATAGTATTATATTGACCACCTACCTCAATTAGAATTGCCTTACTACTAAAATCTTGATTATATATGCCATTAACTCCCGGACCCTCTTTTTGATATATCCCTCTACTTAAAGTACTATCAAACTGGCTTATTAACTCATTTAACCTTGTTGCTAAATCTAAATTTTTTTGATAACTTTTATGTTCTAACCCCACTAAAAACATTACCCTAGCATAGCTTTTACCATTAATAGTAGTTGTCGTCTTATCCTTACCTACCGAATCTCTATGTAAATCAATAAAATACTTAATACTAGGATTATTTTTAGATACCTCCTCTAAGTACACCCTACTAGCGTTATACGAATACCTATAATTCCACCCATTTTTATCTAAAACATCCTTTATTTTTCTTTTCTCAACTACCGACTCAATCCCTAAATCTTTCAACCTCTCCTGAAAATAATAACTAGCTAACTTAACATCCGGCACTATATTATAAGGATTTAAATAAGAATTATAATAAGCTTCCTCATCATGGGTATTATATATATAGATTAAAGGTTCATTACTCTTTACTTCTTCCTCATTATTTACTAAAGAAATATTTTCAATATCTAAAGGACTTTTCAAAATACTTTTACTAATTTGATTATTAAACCCAGCCTTTAACAAGTAGTCGATGTAATTACTGGGGTCCAATACCTGGGTCACTTTTTTCCTTAAAACATTTATCGTTACCGAAAAAGAAGCCAGTCCCACTAAAATAAAACTTAAAACCTTTAACTTTCTAAACCTATGTTTACCCTTAAATCTCTTTTTCATAATATCACATTCTAAGTAATATCATTTTTTTCCTAAAAATATTGTCACATTATAGCCTTCATTAAACTTTTAGCTAATATCTCACTTGTAGTCTCTAGTACTTCCAAAATATTGTAATCGGTATAATAATTTTTCTTCACTTTCCATAACAATGGTACCCCAATAAATATCAAAGGTATCTTAAACGTTTCATAACTTATATTTTTATTAATACTTAAATTAACCGATGGTATTATCCCACAATCATTTATCTCAATTGCTCTATTTAATACACTAGCATTCTTACTACATAAAGAATCAATAATAATTATCATACTAGGTTTCTCCTTATTAACTAATGCTTTAATTAACTCAAAAGAATTTATCCCCGTATTATTAACCACATTAGGATTAAATAAAATAACTTTAGGTATTGTTAAAAAATTATATTGATTAGTAGCAATCATTTTATTAGTTACTTTAATACCTAAAGTATCTCCTAGTACATTGGGATTTCCTAACCCTATAACTAATATCTTTCTTAAATCTTTATCTTTAAAAAACTTTTTCAAAGTTTTATTTAAAACACCCTCTAAAACCAAAGCCTTCTTCTGCAAATACTCTAAAGAATAATTTACCACTAAGTAATGTCCCTTAGAATACTGTTTAATTTTCTTATCTAAGTTTATTTCATCAACCCTTATTCCTTTCGTATTAGTACTAATTACATTCATACTTTTTTGTGCATCAATAATACATTTTTGCATATTCTTCACCCTTAGTATTATGTAAAACATCTAAAAAATAATTCTAATATTTTAACAAAGTACCAAAAACTAGTAGGAATATTTGCAATAACCCTTGAAAAAAGCCAATAAATTTGATAAAATCATAGACGTATCTAAAGGAAGGAGTAAGTATTAATGGCTAATATTAAAAGTTCTAAAAAAGCAATTAAACAAATAGCTAAGACAACTCAAAATAATCATGAATTAAAAGCAAGAGTTAAAAATTCTATTAGAAATGCTGAAAAAGCAATTGCTGCTAAAAATAAAGAAGAAGCAATTTCTTTAGTTAAAGAAGTACAAGTAAATATTGATAAAGCCCAAGCAAAAGGTTTAGTTAAAAAGAACACTGCTGCTAGACAAAAATCAAGATTAAATAAAAAAGTAAAAGAATTGAACTAAGACTTGGTTCGGTTCTTTTTTTATGATAAAATTGTTATGGTGAATCATATGAAATTAAAAAAATTAATCTTTCCCATAATTCTTGTGGGGTTAATAATCTTAGAAGTTTATTACTTAGACAAAATAACATCCTGGGCTTCTAAAATAATAAATAATCATCATGATATCGTAATAGCACCCTCTAATGAATATTACAAAGACTATGATTTTATGTTTGTAAAAAGAAGTAATGATTATACTCCCTATAGTTATAATGATTTATTAAATATTTTTTATAGTATTATCAATAATGGTTGGGACGAATTTACTTTCTATTGTCCTGAAGAATATGAAAATTGTATTAACGATGTTAAAAATATTTCTAGTCAAGATGTTTTACTAACAGAAATAAATAATTATGCTAACCCCTTTAACTCCTTCGCGACCGTTCATACAACATACGACGAAACCGGAGAAATAAACGTTAATCTAACTAAGGTTTATTCTAAAGACCAAATCAAAGAAATCAATGCTTTATTAGATAAAATTATGGAACAAAATGTTAATGATAGTATGACTTTAGAAGAAAAAATCACAGCCTTACATGATTATATAATTGATAATACTCAGTACGATATCGAAAAAAATAATACCGGCATTAGTAATTATGAATCAAATACTGCTTATGGTGCTCTAACTAGTCATTACGCAACTTGTAATGGTTATGCCGATACTATGGCTCTTCTATTAGACCGATTAGGAGTCAAAAACTATCGTATTGCTTCCGATAATCACATTTGGAATGCTGTCTATATCAATGATACTTGGTTACATCTTGACCTTACCTGGGATGACCCTGTTAGTGAAGATGGTGTAAATTACTTATATCATAAATATTTTCTTATTAATAATGAACAATTAAGAGGCGAAGATAAAGATTTAACTGACCATATCTTTGATTCCAGTGTTTATTTAGAGTTTAAAGACTAGTCTTAGTCTTTTTTGTTTACATATATTTTGTAAAGTTGGAAATTTTTTTAATTTGTGAGTTTTTGAATTTCTGCAAAAAAACTATGCAGTTTTTTAATTTTAGAGCCAAATTTGCGTTTGAAACACGTTTTTGCTGCAGAATTTCGTATTTTCGTGTTTTTGACTTTTATTTTTTTCCATGTAAGATACATGAGCGAAGGAGGAAGTAAAATGCAAAATATCACGTCACTAACTCATGATAAAGCTTTTAAAGCAATTGCGAAGGAATGTCCAGATTTCTTTTATAATTTATTGCATTTGATTACTGGAATAAGTTTAGAAAGAATTAAAGCTGGTAAATTACTTGATACTAAATTTATCAATAATAAGAAGAGATTTAAAGATTTAGATTTACTTTTTATGGTTGATGAAAACTTAATCATTAATATTGAAGTCAGTAAATATAATGGTGGCTATAATCTAACTAAGAACACTAGTTATTTTTGTGAAGCTCATAAAGAGTTTTGTAGGAATGATGACGGTAGTTATAAGTCTGATTTCCAAGTAATTCAAATTGTCTTATGTCAGAACAATAATGCTGGAGATTTCTTAATACAGGAAGAATATTTATATGCCGAAACATATTATGGTCAAAAGAAAAAGATTATAAGCGTTATAAATATAAATCTTGACAAAGTTACAGATAGCAAATATAATAAAAATGCAAGCAAAGAATTATTAGAGTATTTAACTTTCTTAAGTATTACTAATAAAAATGAGTTAGAAAAATTATCAAAAAATCATAAAGAGTTAAAGGAGGTTTTTGATTATATGATAAAATTTGATAGAGAACATGGTGTAGTAATTCGTGATGAAGAAGATGAATTTCAAGCAATTATGGCTTCGGAACGAAGAGAAGCCAAAGAGCTTGGATTAAGTGAAGGTCAAGAACGTGGAATTGCTATTGGTGAAGCTCGTGGTTTGAAACGTGGCGAGAATAAGAAAACTGTTGAAAGCATACGTAATATGAAATCAATGGGTTTTGAAGACAATATCATAATGCAAGCACTTAACACTGACGAATATACTTTAAAAAATGCACTGTCATTAAAGATGTAATAAATATAAACTAAACTAACTAATGCTTTAGCCATGTAACCTAAAAGACATTGGAAACAATCCAATGTCTTTTTACATTCTTAACGGATTAATATCAATTTCAAAATTAACTTTACTATTAACCGCATATATACTATCTAAATACTTCAACGCCGCAAATACTTTATTATCAAAGCGATACTTAATCATTATTTGAAAGCGATAAACATTATTTACTCTAAATACCGAAGCTGTAGTTGGACCATAAATAAAACTTGTCTTATCGATATTAGACTTCAAATAATTAAAGGCTTTCGTAGCTTCTTTCGACACAACCTCATACTCTCTTCCTGTAACCATAACACTTATCAAATAATAATAAGGTGAATACTTTAAAGTCTTACGGAAATTCATTTCATAATTATAAAACTTTTCATAACTATTTTCTTTAACAAAATTTAAATATTGATTGTCCGGATTAAAAGTTTGAATAATTACTCTCCCCGCTAAATTACTTCGCCCAGCTCGACCAGCCACCTGACTTAAAAGCTCAAAAGTACGCTCGCCACTCCTAAAATCCGGAATATTTAACGAACTATCCGCATTAATAACACCAACCAAGGTAACTAAAGGAAAATCAAGTCCCTTACTAATCATTTGCGTTCCCAACAAAATATCATATTTATGTTCTTTAAAATCATTAATAATTTTTTCATGTGAACCCTTATTAGAAGTCGTATCCACATCCATTCTAACAATCCTAGCATCCTTATACATTTCCTTCAAAGTTTGTTCTAACTTTTCCGTTCCTAAGCCCATATAATTTAAAGCTTCTTCATGACACTCCGGGCATATATTATCTTTCAAAACAGTATACCCACAATAATGACATCTTAAATTATTGGAAGTTTTATGATACGTTAATGATATATCACAATAAGGACACTTATATACATACCCACAAGCTTGACATGTTACAATAGTCGAATGACCTCGTCTATTAAGTAGTAAAATAGTCTGTTCTCCTCGTTCTAAGTTTTTCCTAATTTCATCTTGTAAGTGCTCACTAAGAATAGTATTTCGTTTCTTCATTTCTAAAGCCATATCAACAATTTCTATCTGTGGCAACACCGCACCTCCTACACGGTTAGGCATTACAATCAACTTAAAAATACCTTTTCTTGCTCTTGCCATTGCCTCTAAACTAGGCGTTGCCGAACCTAAAATAACCGGACAATTATTATATTTTCCCCTAAATATCGCCATATCTACCGCATTGTACCTGGGATTACTATCTTGCTTAAAAGTCTCACTATGTTCCTCATCCAATACAATTAAACCCATATTCTTTAATGGCGTAAAAATTGCACTTCTAGTCCCTACCACAATATCAATCTCATTACGATATATCTTCAAGTACTCATCATACTTTTCCCCATTAGAAAGTCCACTATGAAATATTGCTACTCTAGAACCAAAACGACTATAAAACCTTGATATCATTTGGGTTGTCAAAGATATCTCTGGAACCAACATAATAGCTCTCTTACCCATTTTAATTACCTTATCCATAAGGCTCATATAAACTTCTGTCTTACCACTTCCGGTAACGCCATATAAAAGATAAGTATCATGCTTACTTAAATCAACTGTCTCCACCGCCCTAGCCTGGTCTCTAGTAAGTTCATTTTTCTTATCATTCTTACTGTCCAAAACATTAATGCGGTATTTTTGTACCTTTCTAACTAAAACAATTCCTTCTTCTATTAACTTATCCAAAGCACTCTTTGAACTAATCTCGCCCTTTAACATTTCTTTTTTAATACTTAATTCTTTAATAATTTCAATTTGAGCTTTCCTTGTCTTATGTTCCTTAATATAATTCTCATAATCCTTTTCTTCATTTAAATACACATAAGTCTCATACTTAGTATAATTAACATTCTGGTCTTTTATCTTCAAAGACGAAGGTAACATCGTTTGATAAGCCACTATCTTACTACATAAAGTCTTACTCTGTAAGTACTCCCCCAAATCCAATAATTCTCTATCTAATATCAAATTTTCATCTTCAATCGAAGCAACACTCTTTAATTCATATTCCGTATTATTCTCCTCTTTAATATCAATAACAAATCCATTTATTACCCTATTATTAAAAGGTACCTTTACTTTCATTCCTACTTTCAAAGTACCTCTCATCTCTTTAGGTATGATATAAGTAAATGATTTATCTAAAGCTTTATTCGTATATTCAATTAAAACTTGGGCGTACATAACATAACCTGCTTTCTTTTTCTAATTATAACTTGTTCAATGGAAATACGCAACAAAGAAAAAGAATAGATTTCTCTACTCTTCATTCATTTCTAAATTTATCGTCGTATCTATTATCTTATCTAGAATAGTCATATCATTACCTATCTTTTTAATATAGCCTTTTCCATACGTCGTTTCTAAATAAGTTAGTACTTTATTTAAATAATTTTTATCTAACTCAAATATATCTATATAATTAATAATGATATCATCTAAGAAATAAAAGCCTTTATCCTTTAATAAATTATATATTTCTGTAAAATTCTTACTATCAATACCCTTTAAATACTTTATATCATAATTACTATAAAGAATATCTAAGTAAGTATCACTTAAGTACTTATCAAATATCATTTTCTAGCCTCATTTCTGCCATACGTTTTAATAATATATTCTAAAGAAATACCATATTTATTTAGAATATCTACACTACTCATTTTAAAGATATTCAAAAGTTTTCCTTTACTATCAACAATCTCTTCTCCTCTATCAAGTAAGAAATTTATTTTACTTTTTAGTTCGATTAATGATACCCTATCTAAAACATCTTTGTTTATCTTCTTATCTATCTTAACTGAACACTCATTATCTAAGTAATTTGCAATATCTTCTTTATTAGCTTTTACATCCCATACCATGCCGAGACTTTCTAATTTTTCAATTTGTTCTTTACTTATCTTATTAGTGCTTTTACCATTATAGGCTTTACGCTGACAGCCAATCCATTGACCCAACTTTTCTCCACTAGGCGTAACATATAAAGACGGTATTTTCAAATCACAATGTTCATTATAGTATATTCTAGCCAGCTCGTACATACGGTTCCATTGATAATCACTAACATCCCAAACCATCCCAATATCTTCCAATTTAAGGATTTGCTCATTTGATATAGTAGCTTTATTTCTATTAGCATAAGCTTTGCGTTGATTAGCAACCCATACACCCAAGGTTTCACCTGACGAAGTTTTATATAATTGGGGAACTAATAAATTACCATGAGTTTCATAATATGATTTAGCATATTCATACATCTTATCCCACTGCGTATTATGAATATCCCATACCATACCAATATTTTCTAATCTTTTGATTTGTTCTAAAGTTATCTTATTAGTACTTTTCCCATTATATGCCTTACGCTGACTGCCAATCCATTGACCAAGCTTTTCCCCACTAGATGTCACATAACTATTTGGTACTTGCAAGTTACCATTCTTTTCATAATAATCCTGAGCTAACGCATACCAACTATCCCATTGATTATCTTTGGTTTTCCATACCATACCGATTTGGTCTAACTTCTCTTTTTGTTCTAAAGTTAAATTATTGTTTTTATAAGCCTGACGCTGATTAGAAATCCATGTTCCTAAGGTATTTCCTGATGAAGTCTTATATGATTGCGGAACTAATAAATTACCATGAGTTTCATAATATGATTTAGCATATTCATACATTTTATCCCAGTAATAATCATAAGGTTTCCAAGCCATGCCTATTGCCTCCAACTTAGCTATTCGCGTTAGAGACATCGTTTTATTTGAATTGTTAGCATATGCTTTGCGTTGTTCATTTATCCAAATTCCAAGTTTTTTCCCCGAGACAGTAACATAATTAACCGGAATTAATAAGTTATTATGCTCCTTATAATAATCAGCTGCTAACTCATACATTTGATTCCACTTGTAATCTAGAATATCATTCCATATCATTCCAATAGATTCCAATTTAACTATTTGTTCATAAGAAATTTTTTCTCGTCCCGTATGATTGTAAGCAGCACGTTTATTAGCAATCCAACTGCCGAGTTTTTCACCATTAGGTGTTACATAACCATCTGGCACCAACAAATCGCCATTTTCTTTATAATAATTTTCTGCTATTTTAAACCACTTATCAAATGTCGTTACTGAATCTAATTCTTCTTCTAATTCATTTTTCAAATCAACAAAAGAGCTCATAACACTGCCCATTTTAAAAATACCATCTAAATATTCTTTTTCTTTTTTCTGCAAGTGTTCTAAATTATTAAGTCTTTCCTCTTCTTTAATAGGCATATTCCATAAATCAATGATAGAACCCGTTCTCAATATTTCTTGAATAATAATTTTATCTTTAATCTTAACTTTTTCCAACAAACTATCGTCTTGAAAATAATTAATATATTTATTTAAAATAATACTTAATTTAACCGAAAAATATCTTTCTTCTTTCAATAGGCTATTTTCTTCTGGGTACTTACCATTTTCTTCTATCCAAGAGACAATTCGTTGTAAATATTCTAAATCGTTCTTTAAGTATTCATTATTTCTATTTAAATCTACCGTATAAAGATTATTAACTAAATCAATAACACCCGGGCTATCGCTTTCCTTATAAATATAGCCGTCTTCTCTTGAAGCAATACACCTTCCTAATTCTTGATAAAACAATATTCGGGAATTTTTTGAGAGTGGTCTTAACCAAATGATGCCTTTAACCCCAGATAAATGGGCGCCTTCATTAAGCTTATTTAAAACAAATAACAATTTTGGTTTACCCGAAGACTTTTCGTTAAAACTAGAAAGTTCCTTATCATTACGTGCCTTACTATAACTACCTAATAACGAATTAGTATCAAGCATATCTTTAGTTTTTTCTTTAATTTTTTTAGATAATTCTTCTTTTTCTAACCTTTCCCAACCCAGGTACTTAGTAATTGTCCTTACCATTATACTATTTAAAGTATCTAAAGCCTTTGGTTTATTTTGAATATCAATAGTATCAAGTAATAAGATATTTTCTTTTTCCTTATTTAAAAAGACCAACTCTTCCTTACTTAAAGTCTCATTTCCAACAATCTTATTATAAATCAAACTTATAGTATCACCATTAACCTGCATATACGCATTAGAATACAAGTATTGTCTTACTAACGCCATATAATCTTTTATAAGTCTTTCCGCAGTCGTCTTACTTACACTTTCACCATCAACAGTCTCATAAGTACCATCATCGCGTCTATTTACCGGTAAAAACACCACATACTTACCATTTTTCTCTAAATTATCACCAAGTATTTTTTCAATACCTGTACTATTAACAATACTTCTACGGCATAATTCATACTTTTTCGTTAAATCATTCTTTTTATCGTCATCGCCTAACATCGCAAGGTCTTCATTTAGTTCTTGTAAAGCCCCACTACTTTCAAAAGAATATAAGCAGTTAATAAACTTAGGATTTGGTAATATGCCTTCCACAATAGCGTCAGCCAAAGTTTTGTACATAGCTAGATGTCTGCCTAAAATTAAGTCCTTATCACTATAGCCAAAGTACTTAGCCCAAATCTCTCCCATATCTTGTTCGTCTCTATCTCGCTCTGGAGTTGCTGTAATTCCTAAAACTTTAACTTTCTTCTTATTCTGTCTATCCATTAACTTCTTAACATACTCATACCATTCTGGCGCCCCACTTCGATGTAACTCGTCTAAAATAATAAAATCATATTCCGCATTGTACTTTTCTTTTAAGTCCTTATTATTACTATCTTTTAAATCTTGATAAGTCGCTAAAGTTAAATTATTAAACAAAGTATGATAATCATTATAACCATATAGCATTTTAACATAGTGCTTAATTTGTCCTAAAATTATATCATTAGGCGCTAAGTACAATATTTTTTTATCTCTTCGTTGCAACATCTCATATAAAGCCACAAAACTTTTACCTAAACCCGTTGGCATAACTGCCGTAGCAAAACTTCTTCCTTGATACAATCTATCAATATTAGTTACTGCTTCTCTTTGAACACTTCTTAAAGATAAATTATAATCTTTCAACTTATTATAACCAATATACCCTTTTAATTGTTCTAAAATGATTTTAGCATTGTTTTTAAACTCTTCATTATTGGATACTAAAGTTGCTAACATAGCTGTAGCAATCTGTTCAAAGTTTGGCAAACCTTTAACTTTATCATAAAAGTCCATAAAATTACGACTAACTAAATCATTAATTATCTTTTTTCGTTGTTCTAAGTTTAAAGAAGTCTCAATTCCCATACTAGATAAATCAACCATGTCAATAATGCCATTCGCATACCACTCTTCTTTATTTTGTGATTCAATATCATGTGTTCCTACATAGTTACTAAACAAAGTATTAAAGGCTTCTTTCGGATTATTAAATAAATTACTCATATCATTTATGCTTAAACTATTAATATAATCTACAATACTTTGATATTCTTTAGGTATCGTAAGAGAAATGGTATCACTTACCTTAATATCATATTTAATATTTTTTCTACTCATAATACTTGGCTCAATGCCAAATCCATTATTTAGAATTTCTTGTAACGTATCGCTATATTTATCCCCTAGTATCGTCTGTAATGTTTGGACGGCATTAAATACTCTTACCTTAGACCGAGCCACATACATGGCATTTAAATATAGTTCCCGAGCTTCTTTATAACTAATCTTTCCCCCAGTTAAATTATATATATTATCCAAGCTCATATCTAAGTTTTGTTCATCAAACTTACTATAATCAGCATTCAAAACTTTATTTCTAACCTCATCCAAATTAGCAATCAAATAATTCTTTATCTCTCTAATCTCTTTAGTTTCTACTACTTGTTGCAACAAACCCATAACTTCAGCTAAAGAAGACGATATCGAAATAATCTTTTCTTGTGGGATAGTCTGGTAATACTCTAATTCTCGCGAAGAAAACGCTGAACCCATAGTTCGAATTACAAGTCTATTAGTTTTCCCTTTAGCCACCTCAAAGTCTAAAACATCTAAAAGCATAACTAATTTATCTTTAGCTAAATTTTCCTCTGCTGTATAACCTTCATACGACTTACTATCAATAAAAGTTAAACCATTTTGAAATCTATTCGATGTGATATCCATATATTCTTGCGGTAAAGTTTCTTTAATATTATCAAGTTGGCTCTTATTAACAGCATTTCTTATCGCATTAACGTAATATTTTTGTAATTCGTCTAACTCCCTCTCATGCTTAGCAATATAATTTTCTACCCGCTTGGCTATCTCTTCATAAATATACTTTCCGGCATTAAACGTCGTAACTCCAAGTTCCTGCTTTGGTACTTTAACGATTATATACTTATCTTCATAATCTCCTCTACCATACATCAAACACACATTAGCGTCACTACTTAAAGAAATACAATTAGTATCTTTATCGTAATGCATTTTAACATGATTAACCATTTCTTCTAAAGTCAATGAAGAATTAGCATTGTATCTTTCTTCTCTCTTAAAAAACTCTCTATCCGTAATAATTTTAGCGATATTACCAGCACTGTCTAAAATTGACTTATCCTTAATACCCGCCAAATCTCGCATATTTAACGCTCTAAAAAAATAATAATACCCATCATCCTGATAACAATTATTTAAGTTAAATAAATCTTTCATATTATCGTCACCTACTATTACATAATACCATATTTCACTCCAAAGAAAAAGAATAGATTTCTCTACTCTTAATACTCACAGTTACCTGGAGTTCTAGGATATGGAATAACATCACGGATATTATCAATACCTGTTAAATACATTATTAAACGTTCAAAGCCCATACCAAATCCTGAATGAACTGTTGTTCCATACTCTCTTAATTTTAAATACCAATCAATCTCTTCATAGTTGATATTAAAATCTTTCATACGACTAAGAAGTTTATCGTAATTTTCTTCTCTTTGAGATCCTCCCATTAATTCACCAGAACCTGGCACTTCTAAGTCAACCGCTGCAACAGTCTTATTATCCGGATTTAACTTCATGTAATAAGCCTTAATATCTTTTGGCCAGTTCTTAATAAATACTGGACCATTAAAGTAATTAGTTAGATATCTTTCATGTTCTTTAGCAATATCTTCGTTATAATCTGGTTCAAACTCCCATTTAACATCAGCTTTCTTTAAGATATCAATCGCTTCTTTATGGTCAATACGTGCAAAGTTTGAAGAAACTAACTTTTCTAGCTTTTCAATAAGTCCCTTCTCTACAAAACTATCTAACATTTTCATTTCGTCTTTACAATGTTCTAAAACATAAGAAACTATATACTTTAAGAAATCTTCTTCAATATTCATTAGCTCTTCTAAATCACAGAAACATATTTCTGGCTCAATCATCCAGAACTCATTGGCGTGAGTCTTAGTATTAGAGTTCTCCGTTCTAAAAGTTGGTCCAAAAGTATAAATCTTTTTAAAGGCATGAGCAAAAGTCTCGCCATGTAACTGACCACTACCCGTAATATAAGCCAAACGTCCAAATAAATCTTTAGACATATCAGCCTTACCATCTTTCATAGGTATATTATTCAAATCCAATGTAGTTAACTTAAACATTTGGTCTGAGCCTTCACAATCAGCTGTTGTAATTAAAGGCGTATGAACATAAGTATAATTATTCTTTTGGAAATACTCATGAATAGCCATAGCGGCTACGCTTCTTACTTTAAATACCGCATGAAACAAATTAGTACGAGGTCTTAAATAAGCTACACTTCTTAAATATTCTCTTGTATGTCTTTTAGGCTGAATAGGATAATCTTCTGGACAATCTCCTAAAAGTTCTAAATTTTCTAAAGAAAGTTCAAACTCTTGTCCAGATCCTTGAGACTCTACTAAAGTCCCACATACTTTAATTGAAGATCCAATATGTAACTTTTGAATCTCTAAGAAATCTTTTAAATCCTTCGTATATACAACTTGTAAAGGATTTTGACTAGTTCCATCACTTAAAGCAATAAAACCAAAATTAGATTGTTTACGATGATTCTTAATCCATCCACAAATACTTAACTTTTTACCAATATCTTCTTTTTTAATATCAACTATATCTAACATAATATTCCTTCCTTCTATGGATTTAATCTATTAGGTCCTCTAAATAAGAATTGTGTTTCTTTAATTGAAGATAACCCTAATAATAACATTGTAAGTCTATCTACCCCAATAGCAAAGCCACCATGAGGAGGACAACCATATTTAAAGAATTCTAAGTAGAATGAAACATCCTTACCTAATCCTTTTTCTTTTGCATTCTTAACAATTTCTTCATAACGATGTTCTCTTTGAGCACCAGTAGTAATTTCCGTACCACGCCAAATTAAATCATAACCTTGTAATTCGCCATTTTCGTCTCTCATATGATAGAACGCTCTTTTAGCGGCACTAAATCCTGTAACAAAGATAAATTCACTATCATATACTTCCTTAGCAAATCTACTTGTAAGCTTCTCAGCTTCAGCATTCATATCCCCAATATCCTCGGTTGGAATGACATAACCATATCTTTGATTTAACTCTTGATACAAATCTTGTAATTTAATTCTAGGAAAATGTTTCTTAGGAATAATAACCTCATTATTAAATACTTCTTTAATTGTCTCGTCATAACGTTCTTTAACTTTAGTTAATCCGGCAATCAATAAATCCTCTTCTAAATTCATAACATCTTCATAAGAATCAATATAACTAAACTCTAAATCAAATGATGTAAACTCAGTTGCATGTCTATTAGTATTAGAATTTTCCGCTCTAAATGCTGGCGCTACTTCAAATATTTTAGACATTCCAGCAGCCATAGCCATTTGTTTATAAAATTGTGGTGATTGAGCTAAATAAGCTTTTCTATCGAAGTACTTAACTTCAAATACTTCACTACCTGATTCTGATGCTGCCCCAAGTAACTTAGGAGTATGTATCTCTGTAAAATCATTCTTATATAAATAGTCTCTCATTCCTTCAACCATAGTTGACTCAATTTGTCTAACTAACATGTTTCTCTTATTTCTTAAATCTAACCATCTATAATCTAATCTCGTATCAATATTAACCCCATCTAAGTTATTATAATCAAATGGTAACCCTTCGGCTCTTGAAGTAACTTCAATACTACTTGGAACAATCTCCATTCCCCCTAGTTTAACAGCGTCATTTAAAACTAATTTACCCTTAACCTTAAGCGTACTATCAACACTAACATTACTCATAATATCAAGCAATTTAGCATTAGCCTCATCACTCTTTTCAATAGTCATCTGAACACTGCCAGTACTATCCCTTAAGATAACAAACATAACCCATTTCTTATCTCTTATGGTCTCTACAAACCCACTAAAACTTATTTCTTGACCAACATAATTTTTTAAATCTTTTACATATATTTTTTCCATTTTTAATACCTCTCTCTTTTTAAACTATTACCTTTTATCATATTTACATAATTATCAGCAAGCATACTATAATCACACTTATCTAAATAATATTTCCTATTCGTTAATTGATATTCTATAACATAATCTCTAAATTGTCCAAACAAAGTTTTCAAATTTTCATTATTAATATTTTCTAATCTAAAATCTAAATACCCAATATCTTTATTATTAAATAATAAATCAAATCTATTTGTATCATAAGTACTTAGTGTTACATACTCACTATCAAAGACTTTATAATCCCATAATGGTGATTTTATTCTTATTCCTATATTATCAGCTTCATAAATTAAACCCATCTTGTAATATGTTACTTTACAATTTCTTTGTTCTAATCTACTATTTATTAAATATTCATAATTTTTATTAGTCAAGCGATGTAATATCTTACAAAAACAAAACATCATATGATTTATATTTAAGTAATTTACATATTCATAAGTAAAATCTTTTTCTTTTAGTATCATAAATCCTCCTGTAAAATGCAAAAAAATCTATAACGTAAGAACGAGATTTCCCGTGGTGCCATCTTACTTTATAGACTTCTATCTACCTTTATTATGTATTTAACGCATTACTTACGAGATATACTTTTCTTGGTTGTTTTTCATTATACTAACTTATTAGTTCCCATCAACCACTAACTTTCTTTAAAGTATCATATAATTACTCGTCCAAAATATCTACATTTCCCATTGTATTAAATTATTATTGCCTTGTCAATCTAATTATTTTTATTTTTAAATAACTTTCTAACTAAAGTCTCTTTATTAGCCTTAATATCAATATATTTTTGATTTAAAACATTACTTTGACTAAGAACGGACTTAGTACGAAGTAAAAACTTATTATTTCCTATATAATCCATAGTAAAAAATTCCATATCCATTGAACCATTTTTCGCTGTAATAAGTAAATCCTCAAAACCATCATTACCTATAGTTGGATAATCTCCATAAATTCTAAAATATCTTATCTCATCAATTGATTTAGGCATCCAATTACACGCTAAGCCCATAGTCGCTAAATTCATCCTATTAGCATTCTCCATAGTTTCAATATCATCATCACTAGGTATAGCCTTTACCCCCATTAAATATCCATCTTTTTTATTATATGCCACTCTAACTGCACCACTTTTATTTAATATATAAAAGCCATCATAACTTTCGGGATCAAGCATCTCTTCTAAAGTACTTCTATCAACTAGATATTCTTTATAATCTAAGTTTTTCTTATTCTTTATAATACCTTCTTCTAATACAGTTGCAACCTTACCATCATCCATTCTTGTCTTTAAAAAATTAAAAACTTGAAACCCATTATAACCATCCATTAATCTAAAATATAAATCATAATAATTAAATTTTTTATCTAATTCTTTAAATACCATATTACCTTGTTTGAAATATACTACTTCATCACAATTTAGGATTAATCTAGTACCTGTTTTAATACTTGGATACAATACATGCATGTTGTTTTTATCTAAATTTTCTATTGTTTTCATAACCTCTCCTTTTGGCATACTACTTATTGTAGTATTTTAAGTACCTAAAGTCAATGTCATATTTTAGCTTTTTTTAGCAACTGATTCTATATTTTGTAATTCAAAACGATACTTTTGTTTAACATCGGGATATTTTTCATGGTCAACCTCGCTTAAAAACATATCTTTTGGTCTTATGTATAAGCCATTATCCCCATACAAAGCCCTATATATAACATACTCATTTCTATCTTCGCTATGAATAGCAACATCACAAACTAAATAATAATCTCCTTTAAAATGTTTATAAACCCCATTAATTTTTAATTCATTCATATTTTACCTCATCTTTCTATCTTAATTTTAATACAAAATTTTCTTTGTAGCAATCGAAAAAACACGACATAAAGTCGTGTGCTTAATTAACAATCAAGTTCATTTTTCATATTTTTTATTGCTGTATCTATTTTCTTACTTTGAGCTTCTTCTAACTTATACCAATTAACACTGTAAGCATAGTTAAATAACTCTTTAGCAAGATTGCTTAAACTATCAAACTCTTTTTTAAATTCTTTATATATAGCTTCACTTGAAGCCTCATTTAACGCCGTTGCATAGTTAGCAGTCATGTTTTTCACAGTCTCTAATACATCATATAAAATATATTTACATTCCATTATTTAACCCCACTTTCTAATAACTTTATTAACTTACAAGCATTATTTTCTACTATATCTCTAGTATTTTCAAGTAAGTTACATAAATTTTCATCTTCACACATATCTAAGTAATGTGCTACTTTCTTCAAGGTTGTATCATTCCATTTAAACATATCTTCAATGTATGATAAATCTTTTGTTGAAATCATTTTTGGCCAACTTGCCATATAATCACCACCCATTATTATGATACCAAAATATTATTATATTACTCTGGTACTTTTTGGAAAAAAAATTACCACATCTCTGTGATAATTTAACTAGATTATTCTGCTTTCTTAGTAGTTTTCTTAGCAGTAGTAGTCTTTTTAGTAGTAGTTTTTTTAGTTTCAACTTTTTCAGTTGTAGCTTTTTTAGTTGTTGTTTTCTTAGCAGCAGTCTTCTTAGTTTTAGCAGAATCTTCGCTAACTTCTTTTACTGAAGCACTTTTACTAGCAGCTACAGCCTTTGGTTCATATTTCTTACCATTTAAAGCATCTTTAGCAATTGCAACTAAACTTGTGAAAGCTTCAGGACTATCAATAGCAAGTTCAGCTAACATTTTTCTATTAACTGTAACACCAGCTAAATTTAAACCATTAATGAACTTAGAGTATGAAATTTCATTCATTCTACAAGCAGCATTAATTCTTGTAATCCATAATTTTCTAAAGTTTCTCTTATTTTGTCTTCTATCTCTAAAAGCATAATTTCCACTATGGAATACTTGTTCTTGAGCAGTTTTATATAATCTATGTTTAGAACCAAAATATCCTTTAGCTTCCTTTAATACTTTTCTTCTTCTGTTTTTAGAAACAGTTCCACCTTTAACTCTTGTCATTTATTACACCACCTAACTATAATACGTCCTTTAAACGATTTGCAAAACCGCTATTTAAAACGCCTTTATTTCTTCTTTGTCTTGTTTGTTTAGCTGAATCCTTAGCTGTTTTATGATTACCATTACCTTTCTTATAAGTTACGGTACCATTTTTCTTTACTGTTAAAACTTTACTACTTGCTTTATGAGTTTTTTGCTTACTCTTTGCCATAATATATACTCCTTTCAAATTCTATATTATTTTTTTGGTGCTAATAGCATATACATATTTCTGCCTTCTAATTTTGGTTTTTCTTCAATAGTTGCTACATCACTTAATTCTTCGGCAAAACGATTTAAGACATCAAGTCCAAGTTCTGTATGAGCCATTTGTCTTCCTCTAAAATGAATAGACGCTTTAATTTTATGTCCTTTAAGTAAATAATCTTTAGCGTTCTTCTTTCTTGTATTAAAGTCCCCAATATCAATAGTAACTGATAATTGATACTCTTTTACTTCTTTGTTGCTTTCTCTTTGTTTCTTTTGCTGTTCCTTAAGTTTTTTCTTCTTTTCATAGCGATACTTATTGTAATCCATAATTTTAGCTACGGCTGGAGTATTAGATCCATTCATTAAAACTAAATCTAATCCGGCATAACTGGCTAAAGTTAGGGCATCGCTTCTTTTTTTAACTCCAAGTTGTTCTCCATTTGGACCAATGACCATCATTTCCGAAACTCTAATCTCGTCATTAATAGGCATATCATTCTTTACATTTGCTATATAAACGCACCTCCACTAATCAAAAAGGCAGATACCTAGTATCCACCTTTATATAACCAAATTTAAGTTTTATGGCATTAACCTATTTTCCTTTGAAAATCAGGTGAATTTGTGGATACAAATTTCTTTCCTCTTCAATAACAATTAAGATTATACCATATTTTATGCCGTTTGCAAGGCTTTTATTGCATTTTTACCAATTAAATTGCATTTTTGTTAGCAAATATTACTTATTTAAGGTTCTAGAAGCAATCTCATCCGTTATTAATTTAACAAAATCACTTTGAGAAACTGTTGTAGTCTCACTACTTCCATACATACGATAAGAAATTTCTTTATTATTAATCTCTTTATCACCTAAAACTACATTATATAATGTCTTCTTCATTACCGCTTCTCTTAACTTATAACCAAGTTTCTCATTTCTATCATCCAAATTAACTCTAATATGATTTCTAACTAATAAATCTCTAATTTCTTTAGCATATTCTAAATGATACTCATTATTAACTGGAATAATATTTACTTGAACAGGAGCAAGCCATAAAGGAAGTACACCCTTAGTTTCTTCTAATAAGAAAGCAATAAATCTATCTAGTGAACCTAGTATTGCACGGTGAATTACTACCGGTCTTACCTTTTCGCCCTCTTCATTAATATATTCAAGCTCAAATCTCTCTGGTAATTGATAATCTAACTGAATAGTAGATAATGTTACATCATGACCAATAGCGCTTCTTACTTGAACATCTATCTTAGGGCCATAAAATGCGGCCTCACCCTCGGCTTCATAATACAAAGCACCAGTATTCTTTAAAATATTACGTAGGGCATCTTCACTCTTAGTCCATAACTCATCATTACCAAAATACTTTTCTTGATTATTAACATCTCTTAATGATAATCTAAACTTATAATCTTTAAATCCAAAGTCTTTATAAACATCTAAGATTAAATCAATAACCCCTTTAACTTCCGCTTCAATTTGATCAGGACGACAAAATATATGAGAATCATTTTGGGTAAATGCTCTAGTTCTTTCAATACCACATACAGCCCCACTAGCTTCATATCTAAAGTCATTAGCAATTTCAGCAATTCTAACTGGTAAATCACGATAAGAATGTAATTTACTTCTAAACATTACCATATGGTGAGGGCAATTCATTGGTCTTAAAACATAAGCTTCATCATCTAACTCCATTTGAGGAAACATATCATCTTTATAATGATCCCAATGTCCTGAGGTCTTATATAAATCAACATTACCTAAAGAAGGTGTCATAACATGTAAATATCCTAACGCAATTTCTTTATCCATAATATAGTCTACTAGAGCACGTCTAACAATAAAGCCATTAGGAAGCCACATTGGAAGTCCCTTACCAACTAAGTTATCAAACATAAATATTCCTAGATCCTTACCTAATTTACGATGATCTCTTTGCTTAGCTTCTTCTAACTCTTCTAAATGTTTATTTAAATCTTCTTCACTCTTAAAACATACCCCATATATTCTTTGAAGCATCTTATTTTTAGCGTCGCCCTTATAATAAGCCCCACTAAATTTAAGTAACTTAAAATACTTTAATTCTTTAACGGTATCTACATGAGGCCCTCTACAAAGGTCGGTAAAGTCTCCTTGCGTATAACAAGATATAACTTCATCATCTCCCATATTTTCAATCAAATCTACTTTATATGGATCATCTTTAAACATTTCTAACGCTTCAGCCTTGGAAATTTCATGACGAACTATTCTTTTACCATCCTTACTAATTTTCTTCATTTCTTTTTCGATTTTACCTAGATCATCTTCCGTTAAAACTTTATCTCCTAAGTCCATATCATAATAAAACCCTTCTTCAATTACCGGTCCTACCCAAAACTTAGCCTCCGGATATAAATGTTTTACAGCTTGTGCCATTAAATGAGCACAAGAATGGTTCATTACACTTAGTTCTTTATCTTCTTTTATATTTATCATAATTATCTTTTCCTTCCTTTATTTTCTTCTAAGACACCAGGATGATTTACCATCGTATCTTCAATTAATTTATTACGTATATTTCTTCGACTTTCCAAAACCTTATCATTTTCTTCTAAAGCCGTTGTTCTTCTGTCAATGGCTTTTTCCTCTTCAGTTTCAATAGCAATAGTCGTTAACTCTCTTGCTAAAGCTTTCTTTAAATACTCAATTTTAGCATTAATTTGTTCAATCTTTAAAGCATCTTCTTTTGAAGTCATTTTTAATGCTACTTTAAGCTCAAATAACTCTCTTTTTATTTCTTTAATAACCTCATTTTCCTTTAAAATAAAAATCCCTCCTTAAAAATAAAAACCACACAACTTGCAAGGAGCAAATTATGCGGTACCATCCTATTTTTCACTTAATTATGGATAACGGCTTTAACCGGGTATTAGTTTCCTAAACCAATTCATGAGGAGTAATACTAAGCCCATTAATTAGTTTCCACCAACCACTAACTCTCTATCTAATTAGTACTCAAGTATCATGTCTCAATCAAAATCATTAATCTTATTTTAGTTTTTTTTATAGCCTTTGTCAATAGTATTTAAAATTTCATTCTGGGATTTAACAGTAATTTTTCTTGATAACCTAAAACTTGGTGCCATTCATGATTAACTTGATTATCTTCATGACGTAAAAATTTTCTATAATCTTCGGCCGTATACTTTGTGGTATAACTAAAATCATTCATGGCTTCATAATATAATCCATTACGATAACTTATCGTAAACCCATCTAAATAATTCTTTAAATTCTTATCATCTAGTAAAACATAACCTTGTTCTAAAATATCTTTACTTAACTTAAGTCTATCTTTATCCATTAGCATAAATACTCCAGGATGACAATTTGGTCCGTACATTAACCCTAACTTATTTAGAATATTATTACTAAGATAAAAAAACTGACTATACGTTAAATCAACAATATACTTCTTATTATTTTCTTCAACAATATTAAAACAATGATATCCATTACCATCATAAAGATAAGACTTTTCTTTATACCCTGGATATATCTTAACCATCCGACACTTCAAACCTCGTTTTAAAGCAACTTTAGTAAAAGCCTTACTTACCCTTAAACAACTATTGGCTAAATCTATCATTGTAAAGGTCTCTTTATTAAAACCTAGATGTTCTTTTAAAATACCTTCTCTTACTGCCTCCATAATACTATCAATCTCTTGCGTACCACTACTCTTTATTTCATAATCAATTATTCTATAGCCTCTAAGTAATCTTTCAATATCTAAAAGTTTATCAAATAATACCTCATATTGTCTAATAAACTTTCCATTTTTTAAGTACTTAGGTTGAATAGCTTTAAAGAAACGATAAATCTCATTACCAAGATCTGTCGCATCTTCTCTACTTAAACAAACATGTCTAATTATATTTTCCCACTCTTCTAACTTTTTATAATATTTATACGTTGCTAAATCCATTTATTTCCTCATTAATTTACGTTCTAACTCAGGAATTATTTCTTGACCACGACTAGCTATATGATTATATTCCATCACTTCAATACTACTACCAAAATTCTTACTTAGAAGATAAGACTTAGTAGTCATGTTACTTACATTAGTTACAATGAAAATAAAATAATCTACTCCTTTATTTCTCATAGTACGAGGTATTTCTTTTAAAATAAGGGGAATTTTATTTAACTCATCTTCGGTAACTTGAACATAACTAGAATAAACTCTATTGTTATTTATCTCATACTTCTTTAAACCATTTAAAGTACAAGCCTTCAAATCACTCATATCCGTAATTGATAAACCATCTAAATACATCTCATCCTTATTTAAATCATACTTAGCAATTAAATTCTTACACTCCACGATATCACTAGGTGTAGTTTTCGTTGATTTTAAAGACAAAGTATCAATATAAGAAGCCGCCACAACTAAATTAATTTCTTGCTTTGAAAACTTATATATATTTTTATACATATTATATATTAGAAGAGCCGTTGACGCTGTATGACAATATTTTACTAAGTAAGGTAATTCTTGCTTTGTTGGATGATGATCAATTGCCATTATTACTGATGGAATATTTCTCAAATCAACACTATGATCAACTAAAACACTATGTATATCCTCATCTAACTCATATTTCTTTTCATAGCGTCTATAATCAACATGATATTTATTACATAACTTAGCCGTATCTTTTAAAACCTCATCCGGTATAATAAAATCAGCCTCATACCTATACATTTTTCTGTAAATATTTTCTAAAAGCATGCCCGAAATAATACTATCAAAATCCGGATTTTCATGTCCTAAAATAACTAACTTCATAATATCCTCTTTCCAGTCAAGTTATTGTACTACATTATTTTCATCTTGTCTATAAGATAATTTTAGTGTATAATTTATGTAGAATAGAAAGGCTTAGGGATTGTATGAATAATAATAGTAATGTAACCGATAATACTATGGTAACAACCACAACTGTTAATAGCGATAATACAGTTACCTTTGCCCAAGAATCGACCAAAGATGATAGTGTCGTTTTCCGTGATTTTGATTACGATAAAACCCCTATCGTTGATTTAGTTAATATCATGATTGAAGATGCCGTTAATAAAAGAGCATCCGATATACACTTTGATCCCACTCCTGATTATTTAAATGTTCGTATTCGTATCGATGGCGACTTAGTTAATTATGCTAAAGTTCCTGCTAGTGTTAAAAAAAATCTTTCAACTCGTATTAAAATTATTTCAGGTATGAATATTACTGAAACCCGTCTTCCACAAGATGGCGCGATTAAAATGACTTTAAACGAACGCCCCCTAGATATGCGTGTATCATCTCTTCCTATCGTTGATGGAGAAAAAATAGTTATCCGTATCTTAGATTACTCTCGTAGTTTAGAAGGCCTTGATTCCCTAGGACTTTCTCCTAAAAACTTAGACAAAGTTAAAAAAATGATTAACGTTCCTAATGGTATTATCTTAGTAACCGGTGCTACTGGTTCCGGTAAATCAACCACTGTATACGCTATGTTGCAAAAATTGAATCAAGTTGATACTAATATTATCACAGTTGAAGACCCTGTCGAAATGAAAATACCTGGTCTAAACCAGGTTCAAGTTATGAGTGAAATCGGTCTTACTTTTGCTGCTGCTCTTCGTTCTATCTTACGTCAAGACCCCGATGTTATAATGATCGGAGAAATTCGTGATGACGAAACTGCCCGTATTGCTGTTCGAGCATCAATTACAGGCCACTTAGTACTATCAACAATCCACACCAACAACTCCCTTAATACTATCGAACGTCTATTAGATATGGATGTTGAACGTTACTTACTGGGCTCCGCTCTAACCGGAATTATTTCTCAAAAACTTGCCAAAAGACTTTGCCCTAAATGCCGCAAAGCCCGTCCTGTTACTAAGTATGAATCACTAGTATTTAAAAAAGCTCTTAAACTAGATGTTAAAGAAATATATGAACCCGTTGGTTGCAAATATTGTGTTGGTGGTTATTTGGGACGTATTGCTATCCATGAAGTTTTAGATATCAATCAAGAAATTAGAGATGCCATTGTTTTAAATAAACGTAAAGAAGAACTAAGACGTCTTGCCTACTCAAATGATCACGCCACTACTCTTTTACAAGACGGCCTTATGAAAGTAATTAATGGTGATACTTCATTTGATGAAATTGTTAGAATTATTGATATTGATGATGACTTAGGTGAAGATGAAACTGATATTAAAAATGCTTTACTTGGTAAGACTGAACTTGTTACTGCTGATGATAATGATACAGACTATGAAGTTTTATAGTCTGTTTTTATTTAGTTAATTTTCTTTTTTTGGTATCTAAAGTTACACTCTTTAATCCATCTAACTCAGTACTTATAATATCTAAAGCTTCTATATCATTCGATTGGTCTTTCGTCTTTTCTTCGATTAAACTATCTAAACTATTAGCAATTTCTAAAAAGTTAGGATATTTAATCAAAAGTTCATAACTAGACGAATCATTACTCTTTTTAGCTTCAACATACTTCTTCGCTAAATCTTCTATAGTTCCTGCTTCATAGCTCCAGTCAATCTCCGGATAATTTTTCATAGTAACAATATTCAAATACAAACTTCTAAGAAATGGATCATCTAATTTTTGTGTTTTTCTTGAAAGTTGAGCTAATTCTGGTTGCTTTTCTATTTCTTTTGCTGGCTCTTTAACCTCGACATCTACCAAATTATATTTTTCATCTAAGCACCTTATCATTTTATTAATATTTTTATTACTTCTAATTACCGACCAAACTTTTTTAAAACCATAATAAACCCACGTGCCTAAAAAGATGTTAGAGGTAATAGAAGTAGTACCTAAATAACTTGATTCTATCGATCCACCTAATATTAAGCCAGCCACCAAAAGAACAATCTTTGCTTTAACTACGTCATTATCCAAAAGATTCCAAATATCATTTATAAAGCTATGTGTAAATAACCTTCCTAACACTTTGAAACGATGCTTATTAAGATACTTCTTTAAAATATCCGGTTTTTCAAAATTATTATCAAATATTCTTTTTTCTATTTTCTTATCATCTTTCGTGCCAACGATAAAATTATGCAAGCTATCTTCCGCTGAAGATCTCATTTCAAAATTACATTCAAAAACCCATTCCTCATTATTATCATGTAGATTAATTACTTCATCAACTAGTTCTTTAATTTCTGGTTTTGTCAAATCCTTATCATACAAATTAACAAAATCCTCACTATCTCTTGAGTAATAACGAGAATAAATAAGCCACTTGTCTTGACTATGTTCTAATAAATATAAGCTACCATCCATATATTTTTTCTTTAAAAGGTCTTCTTTTAGTTTTTTTAATTTATTAATAATTTTCTGTGTATTAACCTCATCTAATTTTTGTAATAAATTATTTACTTTTACTCTATCTTCATTTTTAAATTTATAGGAAAAAATATTTCTAGAGCAATTTGTTTTGTTAAATATAATCTCTTTTTCGTCATAAGAAAAGCCAATACATTCTGGCATATTTAATTCATTTAATAATTGTTTATATAAATAATCTATAGTTACTTGTCTTCCATCTAATATAGCCATATTATTTTTAAAGTCAAATTCTATTTTCTTATCCATTTCTAATCCCCCCATTTGTGCTCTATATCTTAGCACCACCCCCTAAAAATAGCAAGAAAAAAGACAGTCAACTGACCATCTCTAATCTACTTTAAATCATTAACAATTGTTTTAAACTCCGTACCACGATCTTCAAAACATTTATATTGATCCCAAGAAGCACATGCTGGTGATAACAACACAACATCCCCGGCTACTGCCTTAGATGATGCATACATAGTCGCATCATGTAAATTATCAACTACTTTAACTTCAATACCAAGACCATTAGCCCACTTTTCAATTCGTTCTTTAGTTTGACCATAACATACGACCAACTTAACATTCTTCATTGCTTCATTTAATGGTTCAAAAGAATGTCCTCTATCTAAACCACCCATAATAAGAATTGTTGGTTTATCAAAAGCCTTAAGCGCAATATTAGTTGATACCGTATTCGTAGCTTTCGAATCATTATAATAGCTAATATCGTTTAAAGTTCTTACAAATTCTAAACGATGTTCAACACCACCGAACTCTCTTAATACCTTGCAAATAGCTTCATTAGAAACTCCATAATGTTTAACTACCCCTATTGCACACATAGCATTTTCATAATTATGCATACCTTGAAGTTTTATATCACTAGTCTTAATTATCTCTTCATCTTTATAATATATAACCCCATTTTTTATACATATATCAGCATCATTCTTACTACTAAAATATAATTTAGTTGATAAAATATCTTTAGTTAGCTCCACCTCATCACTATTTTCTTTATTTAAAATAGCTAAATCACTGGCTGTATGATTATTAAAAATACGTTTTTTAACATTCTTATAATTATCATAAGTATCCAAAAAATCAATATGAGTTGGGGTTATATTAGTAAGAACACTAACATTAGTTTTAAAATCATGCATATCACATAATTGTTGAATAGATATTTCTAAAAGTAAGATTGTTTTACTAGTTAGCTTATCTAAAACACTAGATACAGGAAATCCCATATTACCAGCCATAACTACTTCTTTATTATCGGCTTTTAACATTTCATTAATAAGGTTAGTTGTAGTAGTCTTCCCATTAGAACCTGTAACTCCAATAATTTCCATATCTTTTGGAAAAAAGGAATATGCTACTTCAAGTTCATTAACAATTGGAACACCATACTCTCTAGCCTTTTCTAATAATGGATGTGTATATTTTATACCGGGATTTTTTACTACTAAGTCATATGATTCGTCAAAATAATTTTGCGGATAATCGGTAATTACCACCTTAGCGCCCAAATCAACTAGTTCCCTTATTTTATCTTCATCTTGTTTTTGTTTATCACAAATCATTAATTGATTATTGTGTTTAGCTAATACTTTAGCAACTTCATACCCACTACGGGCCATTCCTAATATAAATATTTTTTTATTTTCGTACATAATCTTCTCTTCTTTCTCTACTATATTCATATGTTTTATATCCCTCATTTGATGTATACCCCATTTCTGTTTCACTTATTATGCCAAGACTTTCAATTAATCTAATAGCCGGTTCATTTTCCACACTAACAAAGAATTTTACCTTATTAAGTTCGGGATATCTCATAAATATATCATTTAAAGTTAATTTTAAAATCAACATTGCCTTTCTTTTGCCACGACATGCTCGGTTCAACCCAAATCTTAATTCCACACCATCATAAACATTAGCTAATTCATAAGCTCCAATTATTTTATCGTCATGTTCAATTATTCTAAGATTATTACTCGTAAATAAGAATTTCAAATCATTGCTGATTTTTAAGGCATCTTCTAATCTATAATCTCTAAACCCTACATTCATTTACTTCCGTAACCCCCTGACACTTTGGGCAAAAATAAGTACTCCGACCATTAATCTTCATATTTAAAATCGTTGTCCCGCACTTCAAACAAGGCATACCTTCTCTTTTATGAACGCATAAATATTGTTGAAATCTCCCGGTAACTCCTAAACTTGAAGTATAACTTTTAATCGTTGTACCACCCATTTTTATTGCCGCCTTAATTATCCTGTTGCTCTCCGTTACTATTCTTGAAGCTTCTTCTAAAGAAACATCGCAAGCTTTCTTCAATGGGTCAATACCTGCCGCAAACAATACCTCATTAGCGTAAATATTACCTAAACCACTAATAATTGTTTGGTCTAAAAGCACAGTCTTAATAGGTAGTCTCTTCTTTTTAAACTTATCTACTAAATACTTTGCCGTTAAATTCTTATCTCCTGGTTCCAAACCTTGTTTAGCAATCTCTTCTGCCACTTCTAGGTCTTCTTTTTTAATCAAATTCATTCGACCAAACTTTCTCGTGTCATGATATCTCAAATCAGTATCATCTGTAAAAGTTATAATTACATGTTCATGCTTATTTAACTCTTCTTCATGGTTCTTAATAAAATACTTACCTTCCATTCTTAAATGACTAAGTAAATAATAATCACCTAAATCAAAAATTAACCACTTACCTCTTCTTTTAATATCCAAAAAACTTCTTCCCACTAAAATCTTCTTAAACTCTTCTAAGTTAGATTCAATCATCTTAGGATATCTAACATTAACACTTTTAATTGGTTTATTAAGAATTCTCTTCTTTAAAGTATTTCTTACTGTTTCTACTTCCGCTATTTCTGGCATAATATCACTTCCACTTCCATATTATACAACACTATTTCGTTTCATACCAGTCACTTCCGAAATCATGACTAACTTTTATTGGCACATCTATCTTTATAGCATTCTCCATTTTATCAGTTACAATCTTTGAAATTAATTCTCGTTCACTTTCTACGCAATCAAATATCAACTCATCATGTACTTGAAGAATCATTTTTGATTTAATATTTTGACGTTCAAACTCATCATATATTTCAACCATAGCTTTCTTCATAATATCTGCACAAGTTCCTTGAATTGGAGTATTAAGAGCAATTCGCTCTCCAGCCTGTCTAATCATATAATTCTTATTTTGTAATTCTTCAATAGTACGTTTACGATTAAATAAAGTTCTAACTACTCCCGTATCATAAGCTTCTTTAATAATACTATCCATATATCTTTTAACCCCTGGATATAATTCATAATACTTATCAATAAACTTCTTTGCTTCACTAGGTTTAATATTTAAATTTTCACCTAATCCAAAACCACTTATTCCATAAACAATCCCAAATATAACGGCTTTTGCTGTACTACGCATCTCTTTTGTAACTTCACTTTGAGGAATATTATGAATATCAGCTGCAACCTTAGTATGAATATCTTCCCCATTAATGAAGGCACTTTGTAACTCTTTTGATCCACTAATATGCGCTAGTAATCTAAGTTCAATCTGTGAATAATCACAACTCATTAAAATATCGTTTGAAGGAAAAAAAGCTTTCTTTATTTTCTTGCCTTCCATATCTCTAGCCGGAATATTTTGCATATTAGGTTCTGCTGATGAAAGACGTCCTGTACGAGTCATATTTTGTTTATATGTTGTATGTATCTTTCCATCTTTTTTTATATAAGGTACTAATCCATCTAAGTAAGTATTATATAACTTCGTAATATTACGATACTCTATAATATTCTTAATAGCAGGATGATAATCAACTAACTTTCTTAAAGTTTCTTGATCCGTTTTATACCCCGATTTTATCTTCTTTGCAAAAGGCAAATTCAAATGTTCAAATAACACAACACCAAGTTGTCTAGGAGAAGCTACATTAAATTCCTCACCACACTGTTCTTGAATAAGCTTATCTAACTTATCAATCCTTTGTTTAACCTCCGCCCCTTGGCTTTCCAAAATATTTTTATCACACTTAATACCCGTAAGTTCCATATCAGCTAGTACTTTAATTAATGGATGTTCAATATCTTTATATAGATTAAACATTTCTTCTCGTTTTAGGCTTGTGACATACTCTTCCTTACTATCAAAAATATATCTACTCTTCTTTACAATATCACTAGGTTTAAAATCACTCTTCCTAGCCACATCATAAAAAGTAACATCATATCCCTTAGGATTCATTAAATAAGCAATATCATCTTTAACATTAAGTTCCAAAAGATAAGCGGCAATCATAATATCTAAGTAAGTATTATTAATCTTTATTCCTAAATCATTTAATAAACAAATATTCTTCTTTAAATCATACGTAACCTTTAACTTATCATTAATTTTTAACATAACATCTTTAATTAAAACTGGCGCTACATAATAATTATTTTTCTTAGTAGAAACACTCATCCCCACGATATTAGCATCATGATAATCTTCTTTATCACATTCAATATAAAAAGAATAAATATCACTATCTTCTATCTCACTCGCATCCATAATATTAGTATATTTAACATCGACATTATTAGGAGTCTCCTTCTTAAAATTCTTAATTAAAGAATAAAATTCTAAATCTTTATATATTTCGTAAAGCTTTTCTTCGTTAGGACCAGTATACTTAATATTATCAAAATTAACATCAATTGGTACATCCTTATATATAGTAGCCATTTCTTTCGATACAAAAGCCATCTCTTTATCGTTAATTAATTTATCTTTTAAACTTCCCTTTATTTCATCAATATGATTATATATATCTTCTAAGTCTTTATATTCTTTTAAAAGTTTAATGGCTGTCTTATCGCCAACTCCCCTAACTCCGGGAATATTATCTGAAGCATCCCCCGCTAAGGCTTTATAATCAATCATATGAATAGGTTCAAAACCCCAATCTTCTTTGAAATTAACTGGATTATATTTAATATAATCTTTAGTTTTAAGTAGCTTCATTTCAACCTCAGGAGTAATTAACTGTAATAAATCTTTATCTGAAGAAACTATCAAGGCATCATATTCATTATTATTATTACAATACTTAGCAAACGTTCCAATTATATCATCAGCTTCATATGGCTCTAACTCATAATACTTTATTCCCATCGCTGTTAAGATATCTCTAGCAATAGGCATCTGCATCTTTAATTCCTCAGGAGTTTCAATTCTTCCCGCTTTATAAGTCTCATACTTTTCCTTACGAAAATTCTTTCCAATATCAAAAGCCACCATAATATATTCTGGCTTCTCTTCTCCAATTATTTTATGCATCATATTAACAAAACCATATAAGGCATTCGTAGCAACCCCTTTAGAGTTCTTCATTAAATTACCATTATACGCCGTTGCATAATACGACCTAAACATCAAATTGTTACCGTCAACTAATATAACTTTTTTCATATAAATCCTCTTTCTGTCTTAGAAAAAAAGACTAACCAAC
>ULWY01043796.1_pt1 | contig 53379 bp, 62 predicted proteins | sample 1960761 | NCBI WGS metagenome assembly ULWY01 (sample SAMEA4835824, study PRJEB28245) | human gut metagenome | biome: gut microbiome; material: fecal sample | place: Denmark | collected 2008 | reverse complement strand
TTATACAATAAATTATATCACAAAAACAACCTTATGTAAATAGAAATTACAAAAATTTCCAATTGCAAAAATATCCAAAAATTCTTGACAAAACAAACATTTTAATAGATAATATCTAAAGGAAAAATAGAAAAAGTTACCAAGGAGGACAAGATAAATGTACGTATTTAATAAAATAACTGTAAAGCCACAGTTACCAAAAAGTATAAATAGATTAGATGAAATAGCTAATAATTTATGGTGGAGTTGGAATTCAGAATATTTAAGATTACTAAAGAAAATAGACAGAGACTTATGGGAAACAGTAGAAAAAAATCCAGTAAAATTTTTAAAAAGAGTATCACAAGAAAGACTAGAAATGGCAGCAAAAGATTCTAGTTTTGTAAAAGAATATGAAAAAGTATTAAAAAATTATGAGGACTATATGTCAAGCAAAGACACATGGTTTGGTAAAAAATATCCAGACAACAAAAATGACCTAGTAGCATATTTCTCAGCAGAATATGGGCTAGATGAAACAATACCAATCTACTCAGGAGGACTAGGAATTTTATCAGGAGACCACTTAAAATCAGCAAGTGATTTAGGAATTCCACTAGTTGGAGTAGGTCTACTTTATAAAAATGGATATTTCCATCAAAAAATTGAAGGATATGGAATTCAAAAATCAGAATACAAAAATATTGAATTAGACAATATGCCAATCCATCCAGTAAAAGATGAAGATGGAGAAGATTTACTTATAGAAGTAAAATTCCAAAAAAGAACAGTATATTTAAAAGTATGGAAAATAAATGTAGGAAGAATATGTTTATATTTATTAGATTCAGACATAGACAAAAATAGTGCCGAAGATAGAGAAACAACATTAAAACTATATGGTGGAGACCAAGATATGAGAATTCGCCAAGAAATAGTTTTAGGAATAGCAGGAGTAAGACTACTAAAAAAACTTGGATTAAATCCAACAATATATCACATGAACGAAGGACATTCTGCATTTTTAACATTAGAATTAATAAAAAACACAATAGCAGAAAAAGAAGTTACATTTGAAATTGCAAGAGATATAGTAAGTTCAAAAACAGTATTTACAACACACACTCCAGTACCAGCAGGAAACGACATATTCCCAACAGATTTAGTTGAAAGATATTTCAAAGAATTCTGGCCAAAAATGAGTTTGGAAAGAGAAGATTTCTTAAAATTAGGAATGAAACCTTGCAACCAATTAGAACCTGGATTCAATATGGGAATTTTAGCATTAAAAATTGCAGGAAAGAAAAATGGTGTAAGTAAACTTCATGGAGAAGTATCAAGAGAATTATTTGGAGATGTATGGCCAAACATAGCTGCAAATGAATCACCAATAACTTATGTAACAAACGGAATACATACATGTACATGGGTACCACAAAACTTAAAAGAATTATACAACGAATATCTAACATCACCTACAACACCATATTGGCAAGACAAAATATACTTAGATGAAACATGGAAAAGAATAAAAAATATTCCAGATGAAGAACTATGGAATGCACACTTAGAAAGAAAAGAAAAACTAATACAAATAATAAAAGATAACACAACAAACAGACTAAGAAGAGCAGGAGTAAGCTATGATGAAATAAAAGAAATGACATCATCAATATCATCAAATGACTTAATAATAGGATTTGCAAGAAGATTTGCAACATATAAAAGAGCAACATTAATATTTAACGATTTAGAAAGAATAACAGAAATATTAAATGATAGTAAGCATCCTGTAAGACTAGTATTTGCCGGAAAAGCACATCCAGCAGATAAAGAGGGACAAGACTTAATAAAATTTATACACGAAATATCTATGAAACCACAATTTAGAGGAAAAATATTCTTACTAGAAAATTACAATATAGCAATGTCAAGATATTTAATAAGTGGTGTAGATGTATGGCTAAACAATCCTCGTAGACCAATGGAAGCATCTGGAACATCTGGTCAAAAAGCATCAGTAAATGGAGTAATAAACTTTAGTGTTTTAGATGGATGGTGGGCAGAAGGATATGACCAAACAAACGGATGGACAATAGGAACAGACAAAGAATATAGATCTTATGCAGAACAAGATATAGCAGATAGCCAAAGTATGTATAAAACATTAGAAACAAAAATAATACCAACATTCTACAATAGACCAAGTGAAAATGAACCATCAGAAGAATGGATGAAAATAATGAAACAATCAATAATAACAACAGGTGGAAAATACAGTACTGCAAGAATGTTAGTTGATTATACAAATAATTTATATATACCATTAATAAACCTATATAATGAACATTTTTCAAAATTAGATGAAGCAGCAGAATTTACATCTTGGAAAAAACACGTTAAAGATAATTGGGATAATATCTTAATAGAACAAACAGATAATCCAGAAAATGTTAGAATAGATGCAGGTGAAGCAATAGAAGTTGGATGCAAGGTTACACTTCCAAATTTAGAAAAAGAAGATATAAGAGTAGAAGTATATTGTGGTAAAATTTCAGACGAAGGACGTGTTGAAAATATAACAGTAGTTCCAATGAAATTTGTATCTGAGGAAAAAGAATATAAGAGATATACTTATACTGCTAAAATTTCTTTATCAACAGGCGGAAATTATGGATATACATTTAGAGTTATGCCAACAAATAAAATGCTTTTAGATAGCGAAAATTTAGATTTAGTAAAATGGATAACAAAATAATTTTTCTGATTGGGGACGGTTCTTTTTCCGAAAAAGAACCGTCCCCAATCAAAAAAAAAGGAGTTGATTAAATGCAAAAAGTAATAATTTATACAGATGGAGCTTGTTCAGGAAATCCAGGACCTGGAGGATGGGCAGCAGTTTTAATGGCAGGAGAATTGAAAAAGGAAATATCTGGTGGAGATAAAAGTACTACAAATAATATTATGGAACTTACTGCAATTATTCAAGGATTAAAAGCTTTAAAACAAGAATGCGAGGTTGAGATTTTTAGTGATAGTAGTTATTGTGTTAATGCATTTAATCAAGGGTGGATTTTTAATTGGATGAAAAAAGGCTGGAAAACAGCATCAGGTGAAGAGGTTAAAAATAAGGAATTATGGCAGGAACTTTATAGCTTGACTAAGAAACACAAGGTTACTTTTAATAAAGTTAAAGGTCATAGTGATGTTGAATTGAATAATAGATGTGATGAATTAGCTAGGAATGCGATTCCAAAAAATTAAAACATAAAGTATATTTTAGATGGGGAAGAATATTTTCTACCTCATTTTTTTATTCAAAAAAATTTCCAAAAATTTTCTGTTTATTTTTTTCATTTCTGCACATTCTATATTTAGAAAAAAGAAAACTTTTTTCTATAAAAATGAAACAGAATTTTAATAATTTTTAAACAAAATTAATATAAGTTTCATAATAAAAAATGTTAATATTAACAGGAGGTGAAAGAAATGGCAAACTCAAACAACAGTAACAAAAAATTAGTTCCAGAAGCTATGGATGCATTAGAAAAATTCAAATACGAAGTAGCAAGTGAAGTTGGAGTAACTTTAAAAGACGGTTATAATGGTGATATCTCTTCAAGAGATGCTGGAAGAATCGGTGGAAATATGGTTAAAAAGATGATACAACAAGTTGAAAATAATATGGCTAACAAATAAATTTGAATTGAATTTTTAAATTTAATTGCTAGAAAAGTTATTATGATACGATGTGTTTTTTAGCTAGAATTGGCAGAAGTATTATTCTTGGTTTTATAGTTCTATTAATGGAGTGTCCAAAAAATAGATACATAAAGGCAGGGGTTGTGCTCCTGCCTTTTAATGTATAAAATAAAAAATAAATAACAAAAATGTAACCTTTTTTGATAAAATATCAATATATAAATGTAAGGTATCTTAAAAAGGAGTTTAGATCTAAATGAAAAATAAAACAATAAAGGAATATGAAAGTATTGATGAAAAGAATCTTGATTTAGAAAAAATAATAGATGAATATAGTGGGTACATATACACAATTATACAAAATATGTCTGCAAATATTTTTAATCAAGAAGATATTGAAGAAATAATATCAGATACATTTTTTATATTATGGAAAAATCAAAATAAAATTGACAAAGAGAAATCTCTTAGCTCATATATAGCAGGAATAGCGAGAAATTTGGTGAAAGAAAAGCTAAGAAAAACAAAGAATAATTATAATGTTAATAATTTAGAAAATGATTTTTTTGATATACAGATTATAGATTTAGAATATGAAAATAGAGAAAAAATTGAAATTATAAAAAATACAATGGAAAAAATGAAGGAACAAGACAAAGACATTTTTAATCTATATTATTATGGAAATAGAAAAATAAATGAAATATCTAAAATATTAAAAATAACGGAGTTTAATGTAAAATCAAGATTACACAGAATTAGAAAAAAACTAAAAAATGAATTATTAAAAGGAGGGTATAGTGATGAATATTAATAAAGAAAGAATTTTAGAAAAAACTAAAACCAAAATTTCTATATCCGACTTTATTAAGGAGGAAAAGAAAATGCCTAAAAAGATTAATATAATAAAACCATTAGTTGCAACTATTTTAATGATTTTATCGTGTTCTGGAATGGTATTTGCAAGGGAAATATCAAAAAAAATATATGACAACTTTTTTGGAACCAGTAAAGGTATGGAAACAGCAATGAATGAGGGATATGTCGAAAACATAGATATGGAAAATCAAACTTCAACAGGTAATGCTAAAAATGAGGAAAATGGCAAAATAATTCAAAATATAAATACAAAAATAAAAGTAGAAGAATTTGTAATGGATGATTTTAATTTAAGTATGATAATAAAAGTTACTCTTCCAGACGAGGTAAAAGAAGTAGTAAATCCTAAAGATATTTGGGAGGTTAATTTTCCAGACTTAAAAATAACAGACGAAAATGGAAATAATATATCAGAAAATGCAGGATTAAATGCATACATACAAAACAGAGGAGAAAATCCTATAAAGGTAGTTTACAATATGTATACAGAAGGAGAAGCTTTTCCAAAGAGCAAAAAGTTGAATTTTAGTTTAACAAAAATCAAAATTTCAAATAAAGAAGAAACCTTGCTTGGAGACGAAGAAATTACCATACAAGGTTCGTGGGATTTTACAGTTGATGTACCAGAAAAGATGTATAATAGAAAAACAACAATATACAAACAAATAAGTACAACAAATAATGATTTTAATGTGCTATCTGCAACCTCATATACAACAGGAATTGATTTGAAACTAAAATTTAAAGCAGAAAAACATCAAGAAAGGCCAACAACTCCGGAATTAAAATATTGGGATTTATTGCCACAAGATGATGAACTAAAAACTACCGATATGTTAAATTATTTAGAAAGAAAAATAAGATATACACCAGAATATATAGAATGGCAAAAAAGAGAGGTAGAAATTTGGAAATATGATAAATACATAGAAAATGAAAACGGAAAAAAATTCGAAATGTCAATGAGTCCAAGAGCAAATGGAGGAGGATTTATTGATGATGATGGAATTTACGAATCTAATTGTACATTTGATTTAACAAAATATGATTTAACAGATAAACTTACTGTTTATGTTGATTATCACGGAAATAAAGCAGAAATTTTATTAGAAAAGGTGGGTGAGTAAATTATGAAGAAACTATATATATCGTTTATATTAATATTTATAATGTTTGCATTTTCAACTAGAGTTTTTGCAGATTATGAGGGAATAGAAAATATAAAAATAAGACAAGCTATTAATACAGCAGGTAGTGAATGGTTAGATACATTTAAAAGTGAGGAAACACCTATTGAGAAAAGAATAACAAGTTATGAACTTGCAGGATATGGTATATCATATGACGAAAATGGGGAGTTGGATGTATCAATAAATTTTAATGTAACACCATATTCAGAGGAAAATACAGTTTGGGAAACTAAGGGAAATAATATAGGATTTATCAAATTTAAGAAAGTTAATGGAGAATATGAGGTGGAAAGAATTTCGGAAATTCCAGAAAATTATGATAAGTTTCTAGAAAAATTTGAGGAATATAAGAGCAAGCATCCAGATATATTAGAAAATAATACACAAACTCAATCTATAGCAGGAAAAGAAGATAATTACAATGCAAATGAAACTATAGAAAAAATTTCTAATGGGGTTTTTACAGTTTCCTTGATTGCTGGAATTATAGTTGGTATAATTATAATTTTAACAATATGCAAAAAGAAGATAAAAAATGCGGGAAAATAATTCCTGCATTTTTTGCTAGTGAAATTTGTTGTAAAAAACTCAAAAAAGGTATATAATAATGCAAAAAAAGCGAAAGGAACGAGAGAAAAAATGTACAAAATGGTAGCAGTAGACTTAGATGGAACAATGCTAAATAGCTATGGGGAAGTAACAGAAAATACAAAAAGAGTAATAAAACAAACAATACAAAAAGGAACAGAAGTAATAATAGCTTCAGGAAGAAGTATAGATTCGATAAAAACAATTGCAAATGAAATAGGAAGCACAAAATATATGATAGCAGGCAATGGCGCGGTTGTGTATGATATAAAAAATGATAGGATAGTATATGAAAAATATATTCCGAAAAACAAGGCAATAGATATAATAAAAACTTGTGAACAAAATAGTATTTATTATAATGTGTATACAAATAAATCAATAATAGCAAGTAGTTTAAGATTTAATGTTTTATATTATTATAAGGAAAATATAAAGAAAGAAGATTCTAAAAAAACACATATTACATTAGTAGAAGATATTTTAAAATATGTAGAAGAAATGCAAGACGAAAAAATAATGAAAATATTTATATGTGATAGCACTCAATCTGTTTTTAATTCTATTATTAAAAAATTTGATGGGGTGCAAGATTTAGAAGTTTTAGATGTATCTCACATGTCAAGAAAAGTAATAAAACACGGAACTACAGATGTACCAATTGAGTATTATTATACAGAAATTTCTATGAAAAATGTTGATAAATGGTATGCTATTGAATATTTGATTGATAAATTGAATATTGAGAAAAATGAGGTTATGACAATTGGTGATAATATGAATGATAAGAAGATGATAGAAGAAGCGGGACTTGGAGTTGTTATGAAAGGTAGTACACCTGTTGTAACTGCTGTTGCAGATTTTGTAACTGATGATAATAATAATGAGGGGGTAGCTAAAGCTATTGGTAAATTTATATTGACATAGTAGAATAAATGTTTTATACTATAAAACGCCTTTCACCTAAAGGTAGAAAGGAGGGAAAATCCTTGAAACAATTTATAAAATTACTAGCATTATATATTGTTTACTTAATTGTAAAACATTTTGACGATTAGTAAAAGGGAAAATACCAGGAAAGCTTTGGTCGGCTCCTGGTATTTTTTATTCCTTGAAACATTTATTGCAATTGCTAATTATTATATTAGCACATATTCTATTATATGTCAAATAATTTTCATTATGCATATTGATAAAAACAAAAAAACATGGTAAAATAATGTTCGGTATAAAAAAGAAAAGGGGCAGAAAAGATGAATGATAAAATAGTTATAAAAGGTGCAAAAGTGCACAATCTAAAGAACATAAGTTTAGAAATACCAAGAGACAAACTTGTAGTAGTAACAGGACTTTCGGGTTCAGGAAAATCAAGTCTAGCATTTGATACACTATATGCAGAAGGCCAAAGAAGATATGTAGAAAGCTTATCATCATATGCAAGGCAATTTCTAGGAATAATGGAAAAGCCAGATGTAGAAAGAATAGATGGTTTATCACCTGCAATATCAATAGACCAAAAAACAACCTCGAAAAATCCTCGTTCAACAGTAGGAACAGTAACAGAAATATATGACTATATTCGTTTATTATATGCAAGAATAGGAGTACCATATTGCCCAAACTGTGGCAAAAAAATAGAAAAACAATCAATAGACCAAATAATAGACAAAATCCTAACACTCCCAGAAAACACAAGAATACAAATATTAGCACCTATAGTAAGAGGCAGAAAAGGAGAATACAAAAAAGAATTAGAAAACTTCAGAAAAGAAGGATTTGTAAGAGTAAGAGTAGATGGCGAAATTTATGATTTATCAGATGAAATAAATATAGATAAAAACAAAAAACACGAAATAGAACTTGTAGTAGATAGAATTGTAATAAGAGAAGATATAAGATCAAGACTTACAGAATCAGTTGAAACAGCACTAAAAAATGCAAATAATATGGTTGCAATAAGTGTTGTACCAAAAGAGGATATGGATTTAAGTTCATTTGGTGGAATAAAAAGAGAAGATGGAACAACAGAAATATTATTTAGCTGTAATTATGCGTGCCCAGATTGTGGATTCAGTTTTCCAGAATTAACACCAAGAATGTTTTCTTTTAATAATCCTTTTGGAGCATGTCCAGATTGCTTAGGAATAGGTTATTTAATGAAAATAGATGAGGACCTAATAATTCCAGATAAAGACAAAACCTTATATGATGGGGTAAAAGCATTTGGTGCAAGCACAATGAAAAAAGGCGAAACAATGGCGAAAATGTACTTCGAAGCAATAGGAAAACACTATGGAGTAGATATTAAAAAGCCAATAAAAAAATTGCCAAGAGAATTTATAGAAAAAATATTATATGGAACAGATGAGCCAATAGATTTTGAATTCCAATCAGCTTATGGTACAAGAAAATTCTCAAGCCCATTCGAGGGAGTAATTCCAACATTAGAAAGAAGACATAGTGAAACTAAATCACAAGGAATGAGAGATTTTTACGAAATGTATATGAGCAATTTAGATTGCCCAACATGTAAAGGTTCGAGGCTAAAAAAGGAAATTTTATCAATAAAAATTGGAGACAAAAATATAAATGAACTTACAAATATGCCAATAAACAAAATACAAGAATATTTAAGAAATTTAGAATTATCTGAAAAAGATAAAATGATTTCAGAATTAATATTAAAAGAAATAGATAAAAGACTACAATTTTTAATAGATGTAGGCTTAGAATACTTAACACTTTCAAGAAGCAGTGGAACACTATCTGGTGGTGAATCTCAAAGAATAAGACTTGCAACACAAATAGGTTCTGGGCTAACAGGAGTACTTTATATACTAGATGAGCCGAGTATAGGATTACATCAAAGGGATAATGATAAATTATTAGCAACATTAAAGAAATTAAGAGACTTAGGAAATACCTTAATAGTAGTTGAACACGACGAAGATACAATGTATGCGGCTGATGAAATAATAGATATTGGACCAGGTGCAGGTGTTCATGGTGGAAACATTATGGCACAAGGAACTGCAGAAGAAATAAAAAAAGTAGAAAATTCTATAACAGGTCAATATTTAAGTGGAAGAAGAAAAATAGAAGTTCCAAAAACAAGAAGAAAAGCAGTAAAATCAAAATGCATAGAAGTAAAAGGAGCTACAGAACACAACTTAAAAAATATAGATGTAAAATTTCCACTTGGTGTATTTACTTGTGTAACAGGAGTTTCTGGTTCTGGAAAATCAACATTGGTAAATGAAATTTTATATAAAACAGTTGCTCAAAAATTAAATGGTGCAAATGAAAAGCCAGGAAAGTGTAAGACTGTTAAAGGAATTGAAAATATTGATAAAATAATAAATATAGACCAGTCACCAATAGGAAGAACACCAAGAAGTAACCCTGCAACATATACAGGAGTATTTGATGAAATAAGAAATATATTTGCAGAAACAAATGAGGCAAAACTACGTGGATATGGAAAAGGAAGATTTAGTTTTAATGTTCCAGGTGGTAGATGTGAAAGTTGCCAAGGAGATGGAGTTCATAAAATAGAAATGCATTTCTTGCCAGATGTTTATGTACCATGTGAAGTATGTAAAGGAAAAAGATATAATCACGAAACTCTAGAGATAAAATTTAAAGGAAAAACAATATCAGATGTATTAGATATGACAGTTGAAGAAGCATTAGAATTTTTTGATAAAGTACCTAAAATTAAAAATAAAATGCAAACATTGTATGATGTAGGTTTAGGATATATAAAATTAGGACAAAGTTCAACAACCTTGTCTGGTGGAGAGGCACAACGTGTAAAACTTGCAACAGAATTATCTAAAAGAGCAACAGGAAAAACTTTGTATATATTAGATGAACCAACAACAGGACTTCATATTGCAGATGTTCATAGATTAGTAGATATTTTACAAAGACTAGTAGATACAGGAAATACTGCAATTGTTATTGAACACAATTTAGACTTAATAAAAACTTGTGACCACATTATAGACTTAGGACCAGAAGGCGGAGATGCAGGTGGCGAAATAGTTGCAGTTGGAACACCTGAGCAGGTTTGTAAGAACGAAAAGAGTTATACTGGATTATTTTTGAGGAAGTATTTAGAAAAATAATATTAAGAGGCTTATGAATTATAATTTCATAGGTCTTTTTTGTGAAAAAATTAATAATTTATGGAAAAATGTAAAATATAAGAATATCTAAAAGTTTGAAATTATGACATTTTCCTAAATGATTTATTAAGACATTATCATAAATGAATCATACCAAAAAAATGAAATTAACATAATATATTTGACTTTACAGTAAAAAGATGATATAATACATCACATAAAAAATGAGATTTTAAACCAAAAAACAAAAAAAGAGATAATTAAATAATAATAGACCTTTAAAAACGAAATTTTTGAGGTCCTATATTTCTATGTTTAAGATTTTAAATAAAATAAAGGAAGGAAGATAAAATGATAGAAAAAAGAGAAGAAAATCTTGAAGAAAACAAGATAAAAAGTGCCAGAAGAAAACCGGCAAGAAGAAATTACAAAAAAAGAGAAAATAAAATAAACGAAGAAGCAAAAAATGATGTAAAAAAAGAAACAAAAAATATCAAAAAAGAAGTAAGGAGAACAACAAGAAGAGTAAATAAAGAACAAGAAGAAACAAAAGCATTAGTTGTAAGAAAAGAATCATCATTAAAAGAATTACCAAGAGAAAAAGCTCTAAAAAAAGTAACAGAAAAAGTAGGATTTAAAAAGTCAAGACTAAAAATAATACCACTAGGTGGTTTACACGAAGTTGGAAAAAATATAACAGTATTCCAATATGATAATGAAATGATAGTAGTAGATTGTGGACTATCTTTTCCAGAAGATGATATGTTAGGTGTAGACTTAGTAATACCAGATATAACATATATAATAAAAAATCAAGAAAAACTAAAAGGAATGGTAATAACACATGGACACGAAGATCATATAGGAAGTGTACCATATTTCTTAAAACAAGTAAACACACCAATATATGGAACAAGACTTACACTTGGATTAATAAAAAACAAATTAGAAGAACATAGACTAGTAGACTCAACCAAATTAAATGAGGTAAATCCAGGTGAAACCATAAAACTTGGAAAACACTTTAAAGTAGAATTTATACAAAGTTCACACAGTATTCCAGACTCTGTAATGCTTGCAATTCATACTCCGGTAGGAACAGTATTACACACAGGAGATTTTAAGGTAGATTATACACCGATGGATGGAAAAATAATGGACTTTGGACGTTTAGCAGAACTTGGAAACAAAGGAGTTTTAGCATTAATGTCAGACTCAACAAATGCTGAAAGAAAAGGATTTACAATGTCAGAAAGTACAGTTGGAGAAGTATTTGAAAAATTATTTACAAACTGTACAAAAAGAATAGTAGTAGCAACATTTGCATCAAATGTTCACAGAGTACAACAAATTGTGAACTGTGCAGTTAAATATGGAAGAAAAATTGCAGTATGTGGAAGAAGTATGATAAATATGATAACAACTGCAAGGGAACTAGGATATATTGAATGCCCAGACAATTTATTTATAGATATAGATATGATAAATAACTATACAGATGATCAATTATTAATAATAACAACAGGAAGTCAGGGAGAAACAATGTCAGCATTAACAAGAATGGCATCTGGAACACATAGAAAGGTAAAAATAACTCCAAATGACTTAGTAATAATATCTGCAAATCCAATACCAGGAAATGAGAAAAACGTATCAAAAGTAATAGATTCGTTAATGCAAATTGGAGCAGAAGTTGTATATTCAGCCTTAGAAGATGTCCATGTTTCTGGACATGCTTGCCAAGAAGAACAAAAATTAATTTTGGCATTAACAAAACCAAAATACTTTATACCAGTTCATGGTGAATATAGACACTTAATTGCTCATAGTGAAACAGCAAAATTAATGGGAGTACCAAAAGAAAATATCTTTAAACTTGAAAATGGTAAAATACTAGAAATGGACAAAAATTCAGCAGAGTTTACAGGAATGGTTCAATCTGGAATAATATTAGTTGATGGTTTAGGAATTGGTGATGTTGGAAATGTAGTTTTAAGAGACAGACAACATTTATCACAAGATGGATTAATAATTGTAGTGCTAACTATGAATGGTGGTTCTGGAGAAGTAATAGCTGGACCAGATGTTATTTCTAGAGGATTTGTTTATGTAAGAGAATCTGAAAATGTTATGGATGAAATAAAAGCAGTTGTAAGACATGAAGTTCATAAATGTGAGGAACAAGGAATTCGTGATTGGGCAACTATAAAAAATTCTATTAGAGAAAATTTAAGAGAGTATATATTCTCAAAAACAAAAAGAAATCCGATGATAATCCCTATCGTGATGGAAATATAATTAAAAAAGTAACCTTAAGTATAGCTTGGGGTTACTTTTTAATGTGCTTAGAATTACTTTTTAAGAAAAAAATGCCAAAAGTATTGACATAATAAGAAAAAAGTTATATACTATTTCAGTATGAATTTTAGCGTTGAAGTCGAATGTGGCTACATCCTTACGGATGGAGGGAACTTCGATGGAGTATGTCATGGCTTAGACCAGGCGGTAAGTTTAATCTTAAAAAATTAAGAGAATAAAAATATAAAGCACTTATCCCAAAATATTCATGCAAATTTGGGATTTTAAAATGGATAATTACAAAACACCAGGGTGCATTATAACTTGCCAAGCTAAACAAATACAAAAAAATATAAGGAGGGAAAATAGCAATGGCAAATCAAGTTGTTACTAGTGAAAAAATCAGAATAAGGGTAAAAGCTTATGAATCTCAAATTTTAGATCAGTCTGCTGCAAAGATAGTAGAAACTGCTAAAAAGACAGGAGCAAAAGTTTCAGGACCTATTCCACTACCAACAAAGAAAGAAGTTGTAACAGTAATACGTTCTCCACACAAACACAAAGACTCAAGAGAACAATTCGAAATGAGAACACATAAAAGAGTTATAGACATTCTTTACCCAACACAAAAAACTGTTGATTCATTAATGAAATTAGAATTACCAGCAGGTGTTGATATCGAAATCAAATTATAAGATTTCAAAAAGGCTTATATATAAGAAAGCCGAATACATAAAAAAATAAAAACCAATGCTGGCCAATAGCTGTCAGCCAATAGGAGGAAAGAAAGAAAATGAAAAAAGGATTAATCGGAAAGAAAATAGGAATGACACAAATCTTCGATGAAAACGGATTAGTTATTCCAGTAACAGTAATAGAAGCTGGACCATGTGTTGTAGCACAAGTTAAAACATCTGAAACAGATGGATACAATGCTATACAATTAGGATTCGGTGATGTAAAAGCAAAACATATAAACAAACCAGAAATGGGACATTTTGCAAAATCTAAATTAGACCCTAAAAAACATTTAAGAGAATTTAGATTAGATGATATTTCATCATTCAAAGTAGGAGATGAAGTAAAAGCTGATATATTTGCAGCTGGAGAAAAAGTTGATATTCAAGGAACATCAAAAGGAAAAGGATTCCAAGGTGTTATAAAAAGACATGGTCAATCTAGAGGACCTATGGGACATGGATCAATGTACCACAGAAGACCAGGTTCAATGGGACCAACATCTACACCAGGAAGAGTATTTAAAGGTAAGAAATTACCAGGACATATGGGACATGTAACAGTTACAATCCAAAACTTAGATGTAGTAGCTGTTGATATGGATAAAAATGTAATCCTAGTTAAAGGAAGCGTACCTGGAGCAAAAGGTGCAATATTAAAAATAAAATCAGCTGTTAAGGCTATAGACTAAGAAAGGAGGAAATAGGTCATGCCAAAAGTAGACGTATATGATATAAATGGTAAAAAGGTTAGTGATGTAGAATTAAATGAAAACGTATTTGGAATTGAACCAAATGAAGCAATAGTACACGAAGTACTAGTAAACTACTTAGCTAATCAAAGACAAGGTACACAAAGTACAAAAACAAGAGCAGAAGTTCGTGGTGGTGGAAGAAAGCCATGGAGACAAAAAGGAACAGGACGTGCAAGACAAGGAAGTATCCGTGCACCACAATGGATTAAAGGTGGTATAGCATTAGGACCAAAACCACGTTCATACAGATATACTGTAAATAAAAAAGAAAAGAGATTAGCAATAAGATCAGTATTAAGTTCTAAAGTATTAGAAAACAAATTAACAGTAGTTGATAAATTAGAGTTAGCTGAAATCAAAACAAAATCAATGGTTAATGCTTTAAACAATTTAAAATTAGAAGGTAAAACATTAGTTATATTACCAGAAAAGAACTTAAATGTTCAAGCATCAACAAGAAACATTGAAGGAGCTAAAGCAATACTTGCAAACACAATAAATGTTTATGATTTATTAAGATATACTAACTTAGTTTTAACATTAGATACTGTTAAAAAATTAGAGGAGGTGTATGCTTAATCATGATAGCAGAAGAAATAATAATAGCCCCAATCGTTACTGAAAAAAGTAACAATGGTTTACAAGAAGGAAAATATACTTTCAAAGTAAACAAAAAAGCAACAAAAGTTGAAATCGGTAAAGCCGTAGAAAAACTTTTCGGTGTTAAAGTATTAAATGTTAACACAATGAATGTTAATGGTAAAAAGAAAAGAGTAGGATACCATCAAGGAAGAACTTCAGATTGGAAAAAAGCTATAGTTACTATAGATACAGATCCTAAAGCTGAAACATACCTAGCAAAAGGTGGAAAAGAAGTTAAAGGAACAAAGAAATTTAAAGATTCAATCGAAGATTTTACAGGTGCTTAAACCTAAAAAATAATATCGGGAAATAACCCGGAAAATAAATTTTATCTGTATACGGAGCAGGAAAAAATCCGTTAATAAAATTAAAAGGAGAGAATATAAAATGGCAACAAAAAGATTTAACGCATATACACCATCTAGAAGAAATATGACAGTATTAGACTACAAAGAAATAACAAAGAAAACTCCTGAAAAATCTTTATTAGCAGTAAAGAAAGAAAAAGCAGGAAGAAACTCTTATGGTAGAATAACAGTACGTCATCAAGGTGGAGGAAACAGACAAAAATATAGAATAATAGATTTTAAACGTAAAAAAGACGATATGGTAGCAGAAGTTATCGGTATCGAATATGATCCAAACAGAAGTGCAAATATTGCTTTAATCAAATATGAAGATGGAGAAAAAGCATATATCTTAGCACCTCAAGGATTAACAGATGGAGATAAAGTTGTATCTGGAAAATCTGCAGATATAAAACCAGGAAACTGTATGGAAATCAACAGTATTCCAGTTGGTACTTTAATCCACAATATAGAATTAAATCCAGGACAAGGTGGAAAACTTGTAAAAGCTGCTGGACAAAGTGCTCAATTAATGGCTAAAGAAGGAAAATATGCACATGTAAGATTACCTTCTGGAGAAATGAGATTAGTTTTAGCAAATTGTAGAGCAACAATCGGAGTTATAGGAAACTCAGATCACGGAAATGTACATTTAGGTAAAGCCGGAAGAAAGAGACACATGGGATGGAGACCAGAAGTAAGAGGATCTGCAATGAACCCATGCGATCACCCACATGGTGGTGGTGAAGGTAAAGCTCCAATCGGTCACGCAGGACCAATGACACCTTGGGGTAAACCAGCTCTTGGATACAAGACAAGAAATAAAAAGAAACAATCTAATAAATTTATAGTTAAGAGGAGGAAATAAAACTTATGTCAAGATCAAGTAAAAAAGTGCCTTTCGTAGCTCCAGAATTAATGAAAAGAATTGAAGCTATGAACGCTGAAAACAAAAAAGAAGTTGTTAAAACATGGTCTAGAGCATCTACAATTTACCCACAAATGGTTGGTCATACAATAGCTGTTCATGACGGAAGAAAACATGTTCCTGTTTATATATCAGAAGAAATGATTGGTCATAAATTAGGTGAATTTGCTCCTACAAGAACATTCAAAGGTCATGCAGGAGAAAAAACAACTAAAAAATAATAAATAAACAAATCTACTAATATAAAGAGAGGAGATTAATTTAAAATGGAAGAAATAAAAACAGCTCAAGCAACTCTTAAATATGCAAGAATATCTTCAAGAAAAGTTAAAATTGTTGCAGATTTAATAAGAGGAAAAGACGTAGACGAAGCTTTAGCAATAGTTAAATTTACACCAAAAGCTTCTTCAGAAATAATCGAAAAGCTTTTAAAATCAGCTATTGCAAATGCTGAAAATAATCATGAAATGAAACATGATAAATTATATATTTCTGAAATCTATGCAAATCAAGGTCCAACTCTAAAAAGAATTAGACCAGCTGCAAAAGGTTCAGCAGTAAGAATTAGAAAAAGAACAAGTCATATAACAATAGTTCTAAAGGAACACGAATAAAATCAAAGAAGGAGGCTAACAAGCTATGGGACAAAAAGTACACCCAACAGGAGCTAGATTAGGAATAATCAAAGACTGGAGCTCTAAATGGTATGCAGATGACAAAAATTTTGCAGACTATTTAGTAGAAGATCAAAAAATTCGTAAATTTTTAAAGAAAAAAGAATACGAAGCTGGAATTGCTAACATTGAGATAGAAAGAACAGCTAAATCAGTTAAAGTTAATGTTTATACAGCTAAACCTGGTATATTAATCGGAAAAGGTGGAGCTGGAGCAGAAGCTTTAAGAGCTGATATTAAAAAATTAATAGGAAAAGATGTAAACCTAAATGTTGTAGAAGTTAAAAATACAAGTTTAGATGCAACACTTGTTGCAGAAGATATAGCTTCACAACTAGAAAGAAGAATTTCATTCAGACGTGCCATGAAACAATGCATGCAAAAAACTATGAAATCTGGAGCAGCTGGAATTAAAACAGCAGTATCTGGAAGATTAGGTGGAGCTGATATGGCTAGAACTGAATTCTATAAAGAAGGAAATATTCCACTTCAAACTTTAAGAGCAGATATAGATTATGGATTTGCTGAAGCAAATACTACTTATGGAAAAATCGGTGTTAAAGTTTGGATATATAAAGGAGAAGTTCTTCCAACTAAAAAAATGGAAGGAGGAGAAGCATAATGCCATTAATGCCAAAAAGAACAAAACATAGAAAAGTACAAAAAGGTAGAAATAGAGGTCAAGCAACAAGAGGAACAACAGTTTCTCATGGAGAATTCGGATTACAAGCGTTAGAAGCTGGATTAATCACAGGAAACCAAATAGAAGCAGCCAGAGTTGCTATGACTCGTTATATGAGAAGAGATGGTAAAGTTTGGATTAAAATATTCCCAGACAAACCAATTACAAGAAAACCAGCCGGAACTCGTATGGGTAAAGGTAAAGGTAATACAGAATTTTGGGTAGCTGCAGTAAAACCTGGTAGAGTTATGTTTGAAATAGCAGGAGTATCAGAAACAACAGCTAGAGAAGCTTTAAGATTAGCTAAAAATAAATTACCAGTAAAAACAAAATTTGTAATGAAAGAAGTTGCTATCGAGGAGGGTGAAAATAATGAAAATTAATAAAATAAAAGAAATGTCTTCACCTGAATTGGAAAAAGAATTAGGTGAATTAAAGACAGAATTATTCAAATTAAAATTTAGCCTAGCTACAAACACTTTAGACAATCCTATGAAAATAAGAGATGTTAAAAAAGATATAGCTAGAATCAACACTGTTTTAACAGAAAGAAAAATCGCTGAAAAGAAAGGGGTAAATGAGTAATGGATCAAACAAGAAATCTTCGTAAAACAATGATCGGTACAGTTAAATCTAATAAAATGGATAAAACTGTAGTTGTAGCTGTTGAAAGAAATGTAAAACATAGTGTTTATGGAAAAATCGTTAAGAAAACATATACATTAAAAGCACATGACGAAAACAACAGTTGCGGTATTGGAGATAAAGTAAAAGTTATGGAAACTAGACCTCTTTCAAAGGATAAAAGATGGAGAGTAGTTGAAATAGTAGAAAAAGCTGTTATAAAATAATTTTGATAAGAAGGAGGATACCAAAAGATGGTACAACAACAAAGTATATTAAAAGTAGCTGACAACACAGGTGCTAGAGAAATTATGTGTATCAGATGTTTAGGTGGTTCTTACAGAAAAACAGCAAGTATTGGAGATATAATAGTTGCTTCTGTAAAATCAGCAACACCAGGTGGAGTTGTAAAAAAAGGTGACGTTGTTAAAGCAGTTGTAGTTAGAACAAAAAATCCTATAAGAAGAGCTGATGGATCTTATGTAAGATTTGATGAAAATGCTGCTGTAATAATAAAAGATGATAAAACACCAAAAGGAACACGTATATTTGGACCTGTTGCTAGAGAATTAAGAGAGGGAGAATATATGAAAATACTTTCATTAGCTCCAGAAGTTCTATAATAAAATATTAGCAGAAATTTAGAAAAAGGAGGAAGACCTTAATGAAACTAAAAAAAGGTGATAATGTTATTGTTTTATCAGGAAATGATAAAGGCAAAACAGGTGAAGTTTTAGAAGTTATACCAAAATCTGAAAAAGTTATAGTAAAAGGTATAAATGTTAGAAAAAAACATGTAAAAGCTGCACCAAATAGAGAAGGCGGAATTCAAGCCTTAGAATTTCCAATTCACTCATCAATAGTTAACGTAGTTTGCCCTAAATGTGGAAAATCTACAAGAGTTGGATATAGTGTTGAAGATGGAAAGAAATTTAGAGTTTGCAAAAAATGCAATAGCAAAATAGATTAATGGTTTTAAGAAAGGAGGAACAAATTAGATGGAAATCTTAAAAGAACAATATCAAAAAGAAGTAGTTCCAGCTTTAATGAAAAAGTTTGGATATAAATCAATAATGGAAGTTCCAAAATTAGATAAAATAGTAATAAACATTGGTTTAGGAGATACAAGAGATAATCCTAAATCATTAGAAAATGCAATAAATGATTTAACACAAATAACAGGTCAAAAACCAGTTATAACAAAGGCTAAAAAATCAATTGCTGCATTCAAAATAAGAGAAGGAGCTGACATGGGATGCAAAGTTACATTAAGACAAGATAAAATGTATGATTTTGCATACAAATTAATGAATGTCGCACTTCCAAGAGTTAGAGATTTCAGAGGAGTTTCAAGCAATTCTTTTGATGGTAGAGGTAATTACTCTATGGGTATAAAAGAACAATTAATATTCCCAGAAATCGAATATGACAAAGTAGACAAATTAAGAGGAATGGACATAATTTTCGTAACAACTGCTAAAACTGACGAAGAGGGTAGAGAGTTGTTAAGATTATTAGGAATGCCTTTCCACAATTAATTTGAACTTAAATAATAATTAAGAGGAGGATTTAGGTTCTATGGCAAAAATGTCAATGAAGGTTAAACAACAAAAACCACAAAAGTATCAAACAAGAGAATATAATAGATGTAAACTTTGTGGTAGACCACATGCTTATATTAGAAAATATGGAATTTGCCGTATATGTTTTAGAGAATTAGCTCATAAAGGTGAAATTCCAGGAGTTAAAAAAGCTAGCTGGTAAATCGAATAGATTAAATAAAAATAAGGAAAAGAAGGAGGTAAGTATAAATTGAATACTACAGATCCAATAGCAGATATGCTAACAAGAATAAGAAATGCAAATACTTCTAAACATAAAACAGTAGATGTACCTTGTTCAAAAATGAAACTTGGTATAGCTGAAATTTTATTCAAAGAAGGATACATAAAATCTTTTGAAGAAATCAAAGATAACACACAAGGTGTTATAAGAATTACTCTAAAATATGATGAAAAAGGAACAAGAGTAATTGATGGATTAAAAAGAATTAGTAAACCAGGATTAAAAGTATATGCTGGAAAAGAAGAATTACCTAAAGTATTAAATGGTTTAGGAATTGCTATAATTTCAACATCAAAAGGATTAATGACTGATAAAGAAGCAAGAAATGCTGGAATAGGTGGAGAAGTTTTAGCTTATATTTGGTAGGAAGGAGAAATAAGATGTCAAGAATAGGAAATAAACCTATTACAGTACCTGCTGGAATTGATGTTAAAATCGATGGACAACATATTACTGTAAAAGGACCAAAAGGAACACTAGAAAGAACAGTTGAACCAGAAATTTCTATGAAATTAGAAGATGGTATATTAACAGTTTCTAGAGATTCAGATGTAAGAAGAAGTAAAAGCTTACACGGATTAACAAGAACATTAATAAACAATATGATTTTAGGTGTTCAAAATGAATTTACTAGAGAATTACAAATAAATGGTGTTGGTTACAGAGTTCAAAAACAAGGAAATAACTTAAATCTTTCACTTGGATATTCACACCCTGTAATATTTGAAGCACCAGAAGGAATTACTTTTGATGTTCCAAATGCTAACACAATTATAGTAAAAGGAATTGATAAAGAATTAGTTGGTCAAACAGCTGCAGTTATCAGAACAAAAAGACCACCTGAAGTATATAGAGGTAAAGGAATTAAATACGCTGAAGAAGTTATCAGACGTAAAGTTGGTAAAACTGGTAAATAGAATAATTGAATTCCTTGAGAAAAATTATGAAAGGAGAACAAAATGGTTTCAAAAACTGATAGAAAATTAGAAAGAGTTAGAAGACATAAAAGAGTAAGAAATAAAATAGCTGGAACACCTGAAAGACCAAGATTAAGTGTTTTCAGAAGTAACAGTAATATTTACGTTCAACTTATAGATGATGTAAATGGTTGTACTTTAGCTCAAGCTTCAACTTTAGATAAAGAAGTTAAAGAAAAACATGCAAATAAAGTTGCTGCCAAAGAAGTAGGAACTTTAATTGCAAAAAGAGCTGAAAAAATAAACATAAAAGACATCGTTTTTGATCGTGGTGGATACATATATCACGGAGTTGTTAAAGAAGTAGCAGAAGCCGCAAGAGAAGGCGGATTAAACTTCTAGTAATAAAGAAGGAGGTTAACATGGAAGAAAAGCAAGAAAATGAATTAAAAGAAAAAGTTGTTGCACTTAACAGAGTTACAAAAGTTGTTAAGGGTGGTAGACATATGAGATTTTCAGCAGTAGTTGTTGTTGGAGATGGAAATGGTCATGTTGGTGTTGGAAACGGTAAAGCTGCCGAAGTTCCAGAAGCTATCAAAAAAGCTATCCAAGATGCTAAAAAGAACTTAATAGAAGTTCCAATCGTAAACACAACAGTACCACACGAATATTTCGGAAAATTTGACAGCGCTAAAGTTATGTTAAAACCAGCAGCTGAAGGTACTGGAATTATCGCCGGAGGTAGCGTTAGACCAGTATTAGAGCTTGCAGGATATAAAAATATTCGTACAAAAATAATTGGAACAAACAATCCAAGAAACGTAGTATATGCTACAATCGAAGGTTTAAAATCAATGCAAACAGTTGAATCTGTAGCTGCAAAAAGAGGAAAGAAACCAGAAGATATATTATAAAATTAACAAATAAAAAAGGTAGGAGGTGCGAAAATGGAAATCGAAGAATTAAAGCCAGCTATGAAAAGAGTAAAATCTAAAAGAGTAGGAAGAGGAATCGGTTCAGGACTAGGAAAAACTTCAGGTAGAGGTCAAAAAGGTCAAAAAGCAAGATCTGGCGGAGGAGTTAGACGTGGTTTTGAAGGTGGTCAAACACCATTATATAGAAGATTACCAAAAAGAGGATTTACAAATATTCATGCTAAAAACTACACAGAAGTAACATTAACAATGCTTAATAAATCGACAGCAACAGATGTTACAGCTGAAACACTTTTAGCTGAAGGAATAATTGGAAAAATCCAAGATGGAATAGTTGTATTAGCAACTGGTAAGTTAGAAAAGAAATTAAATGTAAAAGCTGTTAAATTTACAGCAAAGGCAAAAGAAAATATCGAAGCTTTAGGCGGAAAGGCAGAGGTGATCTAATTGTTTAAAACAATAAAAAACGCACTAAAAACACCTGATATTAGAAAAAAGCTTTGGTATACATTGCTACTAATAATTCTTTTTAGACTTGGTTGTTATATCACAGTTCCAGGTGTTGATATATCAGCATTAAATGATTTAATGAGTGATAGTTCATCTAGCTTAGCTGGAATGATTAACTTGATTTCAGGTGGTGCTTTTGCTAAATTTTCAATATTTGCAATGAGCATTACACCTTATATCACATCTACAATAGTTATCCAACTTCTAGGAATGGTTATACCATCTCTAGAAAGATTAACTAAAGAAGGTGGAGAAGATGGTAAACAAAAAATAAATAAATATACAAAAATATTAACAATATTCTTAGCTTTTATAGAAGCAATAGGTGTATATTTATCTTATAAATCTTACGGAGTTTTCGTAAATAATAGCTTCATTACAGGAGCAATGATAGTTGCTGGATTTATTGCTGGTACTTCATTACTTATGTGGCTTGGAGAGCAAATTACAAATAAAGGTATAGGAAATGGAATTTCTTTAATAATCTTTATTGGTATTATATCTAGATTACCATCTGTATTAGTTACAATGTATCGTTTGATAATAACATCAAACGGATTTAGCACAACTGGTTTCTTAACAGCAATTGGAATTGTACTTGGAGCTCTAGTATTAGTTACTGCAGTTGTATATATGCAACAAGCAGAACGTAGAGTACCTGTACAATATTCAAAAAGAGTTGTTGGAAGAAAAATGGTTGGAGCTCAAAATACAAATATACCACTTAAACTTGCAATGGCAGGAGTTATGCCTATAATATTTGCATCATCATTCTTGACATTCCCTGCAATGATAATTCAAATATTTAAGACAGATGTTGCTACATCAACAGGATTTTGGGCAACATTATATAAATTCTCTATGGCTACATCATCATCTAGTGTTGGATGGGGATATACTATAGCAAATGCGTTAGTTTACTTATTACTAATCGTAGGATTTACATTCTTCTGGACTTATGCAATGACAAACCCTGCTGAAATATCAGCAAATATTAAGAAGAATGGTGGTTTTATACCTGGAATTAGAGCAGGAAAACCTACAACAGATTATTTATCTAATGTAATTTCTAAAATAACATTATTTGGTGGATTTTATTTAGCTATTATTGCTATTCTACCAATGCTACTTAGATTTACATCTTTAGATATAACATTTGGTGGTACTGCACTTTTAATTGTTGTTGGTGTTGCAATTGAGTCAATCCAACAATTGGAATCTCAATTAGTTATGAGACATTATAAGGGATTCTTGGAATAGAATATATTTAGAGGAAATAGCAAAATTTGTTGCTATTTCCTTTTTTTATGAGTTAACGACCAATTTTAAGCATACATACATTAAAATTGGTCGTTAACTTGCATTTTTTATGTAGAAAGAGTATCAAAATGTATTAAATATATGGACGGAGAAAATATAATGCGACGCTAATTGGCATTTATCAAAATAACTTGTAATTTACAAAATAATTTGTTAAAATATACTTACAAGAAAGAGAAGAAAAATATGTCAAAACAAATAATATATCATGGAAGTTATTGTGAAGTTAGAGAACCTAAAATAATAAAAGGAAAATTTAATAAAGATTTTGGAACAGGATTTTATTGCACAATACTAGAAAAACAAGCAAAAAAATGGGCGCAAAAATATGATACATCATTCTTAAATAAATATGAATATGATGAAAATCCTAACTTAAATATTAAAGAATTCACCTTGATGACCGAAGAATGGCTAGATTTTATAATAGATTGTCGAAATGGAAAAAAGCATAATTATGATATTGTAATAGGAGCAATGGTGGATGACCAAATATACAACTATATATCAGCTTTAATGTCACGTGAAATAACAAGAGAAGCATTTTGGGAACTTGCTAAATTTAACCATCCAACACACCAAATAGTATTTTGCACAGAAAATGCACTAAAGTGTATTAAGTTTATAGGGGCGGAGGAAATAGAAAATGGAACCAAAAAAAAAATAGCGATTTATTTTTTATATGTAGTTTAATTGAATATATTGCAAGAAAAACAAAAAACAAAAAAAAATACGTAGTAGGAAAATTAGGAAAAAAAACGATAAATAAAATTTATAATTTAGCTGAAGTATATCATTCAGAAAATATAGAAGAAATAGCAGAAGAATTTATAGAGAAAGCTGAAATAAAAAATGGAAACTATGATATAACAATGAACTGTGAATATAGAATCCCATCATTTTGGGAAATTGGTAGAGTTTATCAAAGATTGATAGTGAAAGTGGCTCAAAGTGAGGAAAAGTATATAGATACATTGATAGATGTCCTAGAATCTTGGATAATTGAAAAAATAGATAACTATAATAGTAGTATGTATTATGAAAGTCCAGAATATATATATGCGTGTTACGAAGAGGGGAAAGTTTTATAATAAATGTGATTAAAATGTAATTTAATGACCAATTTTTAGCATATATGCTAAAAATTGGTCATTAATTGTTACAAAAACAATTAGTAAGAATAAGTGCAAACGATTTGAAAGTGAAAAATAAATCATTTTAAATACATATAATAAACTATTATTACAAAAATCTTATATTTGTATTACATTTACCTGAAAGGTTGAATTAAATCAACTATAATGATAGAATTAAAATAGATGCAATAAATGAATAAGAATGAAGGGATATAAGATTATGCAAAACAGAAAAAATAAAGGTATAACACTAATTGCTTTAGTTGTAACAATAATAGTACTTTTAATATTAGCAGGAATAAGTATAAGTATGCTTACAGGACAAAATGGAATACTAAATAGAGCAAGTGAGGCTAAGGAAAAGACAGAAATAGCAAGTGAAGATGAAAAAAGAAAATTAGCGCAAGCAGAAGCTTTAATGAATACAGAGAAAACTACCTATAAAGGAGTTACTTTACCAGAAGGATTTGCTCCGACAAAAATTGAGGGAGAAGATTCAATTGATGAAGGATTGGTTATAACTGATGGATATGGAAACGAATATGTATGGGTGGAAGTGCCTAAAACGAACGAAGTATATCCAACAGCGGGATTAAATGTAACAGCTTTTACCGATGAAGAATATGTGAAAATAGAGAACGATTTACATACTTACACTAGTGACTACAGAAATGGAACTGAATATAAAGATGTTTATTATGCAGATAGTGCAGATGGCTGGTTTAAAAATGAGGCAGAATATAATGAATTAAAATATAAGATGTTAAAAAGTATATATCAAAACTGTGGATTTTGGATAGGAAGATATGAAGCAGGAATTAGTGAAAATAGAAAAAGTGCAGGAGATGCAACAAATTTACCTATGTCAAAGGCAAATATATATCCGTATAATTATGTAACAAGAACTCAGGCAAAAGTATTGGCAGAAAAAGTTGAATCTGGAAGCTATACAAGTAGTTTATTATTTGGAGTGCAGTGGGATTTGACATTAAAGTATATAGAAAATAAAAAGATTGCAACTGATTCCGAAATAAAAACAAAATTAAATTCTGATAGCGAAACAATAGGAAACTATAAAAATAATTTATGGAATATAAAAAATACATTAGCAAAATATTCAAAAGATAATGGTAATACATATGTAAATTGTCCATATCAGAAAAAATCTGAAAATAGTGTATTATTAACTACAGGAGCAAGTGAAGAGTTTGCAGTAATAAATATATATGATATAGCAGGAAATGTGTGGGAATGGACTTTAGAGAAGGCCGTTGGAGAATATGGACATTGCGCAGGTAGAGGAGGAGTTTTTGAAAGCAATGGAAATGGAGTCATGGCAAGCTTTCGTGCGAATATATCTGCAAGTGATAGAGATTGTATAATCGGATTCCGTATATCTATTTATTAATATAATATTTGAAGGAATAATCAAAAAATATATATAATAACGACCAATTTTTAGAACCAATGTAAAAATTGGTCGTTATTTCTATCTACTCAAAACGAAAACTTTCATAAACAGTTGACTTTTAGCCCCAAAAGAGATAAAATACCAATGTCAAAAAATAAACGAAAAGGAGACAAAAAATATGAATATTATAATGATGGGAGCCCAAGGAACAGGAAAAGGAACAGTGGCAGGATTAATAAAAGACGAGTTAAACATACCACACATATCAACGGGTGAAATCTTCAGAAAAAATATAAAAGAAGGAACAGAGCTTGGAAAAATAGCAACAAAATATGCAGACGAAGGAAAACTAGTTCCAGATGAAGTAACAAATGAAATGGTAAAAAATAGACTAAATGAACCAGATTGTGAAAACGGATTCATCCTAGATGGATACCCAAGAAATCTAGCACAAGCAGAAGAACTAGACAAAATTTTATCAGGAAAAAATACTAAGGTAGATTTAGTAGTAAACCTAACAACACCAACAGAGGAAATAATAGAAAGAGTATTAGCTAGAAGAGAATGCCCAAAATGTAAAAGAGTATATAACATGGTATTAAATAAACCAAAAGAAGGAGAATTATGTGATGATTGTAAAGTACCATTAACAAAAAGAGTTGATGACACAAGAGAAAAATTACAATTAAGACTAGACACATTCTTCACACAAACCAAACCAGTTATAGACTTCTACGCTGAAAAAGGAATAGTAAGAAACGAAGAAGTAAGTGTAGCAATAAACAGATTAGGTGTAGACGCTGCGAAAGATATTGTAAACTATATAAAAAATAAATAGTAATTAGAAAGAAGGCTAAAAAAAATGGTTACAATAAAATCCAAAAAAGAAATTGAATTAATGAAAGATGTATGTAAAATAGTTGCAGAATTTTATGAACAGCTAGAAAAAAAGGTAAGACCTGGAGTTTCAACTTATGAGCTTGACCAAGAAGCCGAAAAAATAATGAGAAGTTTAGGAGCAATACCTGCTCAAATTGGATATGACCCAGGAATAAGAGGAGTACCAAAATTTCCAGCATCAACTTGTATTTCCGTAAATGATGAAGTAATACACGGAATACCTCATAAAAATCATATAATAAAAGATGGAGATATAGTAAGTGTAGATACAGTGGCTCTAAAAAATGGATTTCACGGAGATGCTGCACGTACATTTATGGTAGGAAATGTATCACCAGAAGCTAAAAGATTAGTAGAAGTTACAAAACAAGCATTTTTCGAAGGATTAAAATTTGCAAAACCTGGGTTTAGAATTGGAGATATTTCATATGCAGTTGGAGAATATGTAAAATCACAAGGATTTTCAGTTTTAAAAGAATTTCAGGGACATGGAATAGGAAGAGAAATGCATGAAGATCCTGGAATACCAAATTATGGAAAAGCAGGAAAAGGAATAAGAATAGAACCAGGTATGACTTTATGTATAGAACCTATGGTAATTCAAGGAAAACCAGACATTTGGGAACTAGATGATGGATGGACAATTGTAACAGATGATGGAAGTTTGGCTGCACATTATGAAAATACAATTTTAATTACAGAAAATGAGCCAAAAATATTGACAATAAAATAAAAATGGGGTATAATGGTAAAGCTATTGTGGATAATAGGGGAAATATGTAATGATATCAAAGTTACATAAAAGCTTCAAATTACAAAAGCTTTACCTTAATTTATTTTCATAGAAAAAATAGCTCTTTAAGGAGGCGAGAATTTGGCTAAAGAAGATTTAATAGAATTAGAAGGAAAAGTTGTAGAAACATTACCTAATACAACATTTAAAGTAGAATTAGAAAATGGACATCAAATATTAGCAACTATTTCTGGAAAACTAAGAATGAATTACATAAAAATTTTAACAGGTGATAAAGTAAAAGTACAAATGTCACCGTATGACTTAAATCGTGGCAGAATTACTTGGAGAGCTAAATAACAATCAAATATAGAAAGGAATGAGTGAAATGAAAGTAAGACCATCAGTAAAAAAAATATGCGACAAATGTAAGGTAATCAAAAGAAAAGGTGTAATAAGAGTAATTTGCGAAAACCCTAAACACAAACAAAGACAAGGGTAATTAAAACAAATACATAAAAACAAAAAAGGCAGATGTGTATGCAAAATTAGCATATACAGTATTTTATTTTAATAGTTTATAACACAAAATAGGTAGCGGCTGAAAATTATCTATTTGTGTATATATATATTTACCAAAAAACTTAAAGATTTAATAAAATAAAAACAATCCGATTTATTTTATTAAATGCATTTCACCTTTAAGCAGACGGGTAAAAGCTTATGAAAAATCAAAAAATAAAACATAACTACAAAAAATTTGGAGGTGTAATTAAAACATGGCTCGTATATCAGGAGTAGATTTACCTAAAGAAAAAAGGGTAGAAATAGGACTAACATACATATATGGTATAGGTTTAACAAGTTCTCAAAAAATATTAGCAAAAACTGGAATAAACCCAGACATCAGAGTTAAAGATTTAACAGATGATCAAGTTAATTTAATAAGAAAAGAAATCGACGAAAGCTACAAAGTTGAAGGAGATTTAAGAAGAGAAATAGCATTAAACATCAAAAGATTAACAGAAATCGGATGCTATAGAGGATTAAGACATAGAAGAGGACTACCTGTAAGAGGACAAAGAACAAAAACTAATGCTCGTACAAGAAAAGGTCCAAGAAAAGTTGTAAGTAAAAGCAAAAAATAATAAATAAAGCGATAAAATAAGGAAAAACTTTAAATGAAAATTCGTAATAAAAACGAGAAAAATTAAAGAAAATCCTATTACCAAAAAAGAGGAGGTAAGTTAAGACAATGGCTAAAAACGTAACAAGAAAAACAGTTACAAAAAGAAATAGAAAAAACATTGAAAGAGGAGCAGCACACATTCATTCAAGCTTTAACAATACAATAGTATCTGTTACAGACGTTGCAGGAAATGTTATAGCATGGGGAAGCGCTGGAGGACTTGGATTTAAAGGTTCTAGAAAAAGCACACCATTTGCAGCAGGAGAAGTTGCAGAAACAGCTGCTAAAAAAGCAATGGAACATGGTTTAAAAACTGTTGAAGTATTTGTTAAAGGTCCTGGTTCAGGAAGAGAAGCTGCAATAAGAGCACTTCAAACAGCAGGATTAGAAATAAGTTCAATAAAAGACGTAACACCAATACCACACAATGGTTGTAGACCACCAAAAAGACGTAGAGTTTAATATAAATAAAATATAAAGAGGTGAAATTAGAAATGTCAAGATATAAAGACGCTCAATGTCGTGTTTGCCGTAGAGAAGGATGCAAATTATTCTTAAAAGGTGAAAGATGTTATTCAGATAAATGTAGTATATCAAGAAGAAACTATGCACCTGGAGATCACGGTCAAAAGAATACAAAACTTTCTGAATACGGAACACAATTAAGAGAAAAACAAAAAACAAGATCATATTATGGAGTTGGAGAAAAGCAATTTAGAAAATATTTTGCTATGGCTTCAAACAAAAAAGGTATAACAGGTGAAAACCTATTACAAATATTAGAAAGTAGATTAGACAATGTAGTTTACAGATTAGGATATGGAGTATCAAGAGCAGAAGCTAGACAAATGGTAAACCATGGACAATTTGAAGTAAACGGAAAGAAAGTAAACATTCCATCATACTTAGTAAAAGCTGGAGATGTAATAACAGTTAGAGAAATTAAAAAAGATAACAGCACAATAAAAGCAAATGCTGAAGCAAACTCAGTAAGACCAGTTCCAGCATGGCTAGAAAAAGATAATGAAAAATTAAGTGGAAAAGTTATCAGATTAGCTGCTAGAGAAGATATAGATATTCCAATAGAAGAGCATTTAATAGTAGAGCTATACTCTAAATAATTAGGAGGTTAAATAATGATAGAATTCGAAAGGCCAAATATTGAATGTATAAAAATTGATGATGAAAACAATTATTCAAAATTTGTATGTGAGCCATTAGAAAGAGGATATGGAGTAACAATAGGAAACTCATTAAGACGTATATTACTTTCATCACTTCCTGGCTGTGCCATAACAAGTGTGAAAATAAATGGTGTTTTACATGAATTTTCAAGTATTCCAAATGTCGTAGAAGATGTACCAGAAATTATAGTAAACTTAAAAAACGTAAGACTAAAATTTGCTGAAGAAGAAGAAAAAGTATTGCGTTTAGACTTTAATGGTGAAGGTGAAGTTACAGCTGGAGATATTCAAACAGATGGAACTGTTGAAATATTAAATCCAGATTTACATATAGCAACAGTAAGTGAAGGTGGACATTTAGTTATGGAATTAACAGCAAACAGAGGTAGAGGTTATGTTCCATCAGACAAAAATAAAACACTAGACCAAGATATATCAGTACTTCCAATAGATTCTATTTACACTCCAGTAAAGAAAGTAAATTATCAAATTGAAAATACTAGAGTTGGACAAATGGTTGATTTAGATAGATTAGTTATCGAAGTTTGGACAGATGGAAGTTTAAAACCTTATGAAGCATTAAGTTTAGCTGCAAAAATATTAACAGGACACCTAGAATTATTTATAGATTTATCAGAAGCTACTAAGAATACAAAGGTAATGATTGAAAAAGAAGAGAACAAGAAAGAAAGAATTCTTGAAAAATCAATTGAAGAATTGGAATTATCAGTAAGATCATTCAATTGCCTAAAACGTGCAGGAATTTCAACAGTTGAAGATTTAGCAAATAAAACTGAATCTGATATGATGAAAGTAAGAAACTTAGGCAAAAAATCTTTAGATGAAGTAGTGGCCAAATTACATGCTCTAGGATTAGATTTCGCACCAGAAGAGGAATAAGAAAAAATATAAAAAAGATAATATAGGGTAAAACCCAAAAGTAAGACAAGGAGGTTGAACAAATTGGCTAACAGAAAATTAGGAAGAACAACAGACATTAGAATGTCAATGTTAAGAACATTAACAACAGATTTAATAATGTATGGAAAAATAACAACAACAGAAACAAGAGCCAAAGAAGTTAAGAAAATAGCTGATTCTATAATAGCTTTAGCTGTTAAAGAAAAAGATAACTTTGAAATGGTTGATGTAAAAGTCGTTAAAGCAAAACGCGATTCAAAAGGAAATAAATTAACAGAAATAGCAAAAAGTAAAAATGGTAAAGAATATTTAAAAGTTGTTAAAGAAGAAACAACAGAATCAAGACAAAAAGATATGCCATCTAGATTAAATGCTAGAAGAAATATTATGAACAAAATAAACAAAGTTAAAGTAAATGGTGAAAATGTTGATTTACCATCAAAATTATTCAACGAAATCGCACCTAAATATGCTGATAGAGTTGGAGGATATACAAGAATTGTTAAAGCTGAACCACGTAGAGGAGATAATGCTCCTATGGCAGTTTTAATGTTAGTATAATATTTAACTAAGAATTTTTAAGGAGTGATTACTAATAAAGAAATTTATTGGTAATCTACTCCTTTTTATGTATATTAATTAAGAAGTTAGAGCATAATTTAGAAAAAATGAATTGGTTGACAAAAAACGACAAATAGTTTAAAATAGATATGTTAAAATAAAAAAATGGGGTGAAAAGGATGTTAAAAATATATTGTACAGATATAGAAACAAATGTATTTGAAGAAATAAAAGAATTTAAAAAAGGAAGTTGGATAAACCTGACAAACCCCTCAGAGGCAGAAATAAAAAAAGTATGTGAAAACATAAACATCCAAGAAGGATTTATAAGAGATGCGCTAGACTTTGAAGAAAAAGCAAGAATCGATACAGAAGAAGATGATAGCACAACACTATTTGTTGTAGATGTCCCAATAATAGAAAAAGACAAAGAACATGACGAAAATGATATATATACAACAATGCCATTAGGAATGATATTTGTAAGAGACGATTATTTTATAACAGTATCATTAAGAAAAAACAAAGTAATAGAATCATTTGAAAAAATGAAAATCAAAAATTTTGTAACATACAAAAAATCAAGATTTTTATTCCAAATACTATACTTAAATGCATCACTTTATTTAACATACCTAAAACAAATAAATAAAGAAACAGAAATTGCAGAATATATATTAAAAAATTCAATGAGAAATAAAGAGTTGTTAAAAATGTTAAACTTAGAAAAAGGTTTAATATATTTTATGACATCATTAAAATCTAATGAAGTAGTAATGGAAAAAACATTAAGAGGAAGAATAATAAAATTATACGAAGATGATGAAGATATACTAGAAGATGCCATAACAGAAAACAGACAGGCAATAGAAATGGCAAAAATATATAGTGATATTTTAAATGGCTCAATGGAAGCCTATGGGTCAATAATATCAAATAACTTAAATGGAGTTATGAAAACTTTAACATCTATAACAATAGTATTAGCAGTTCCTACAATGATATCAAGTTTCTGGGGAATGAATGTTTCGCTACCATTTGAGCATAGCCCATTTGGATTTGCAATAATGATTATTATAGCATTGCTAACAACAATACTTGTAACTTGGTGGCTTAAGAAAAAAGATATGTTTAATTAAATATTTATCAAAAGAGACCGTGGTTGTTGCCCAAAAGGGACCGGATCTTTTTTGTCCAATTTTTTAAGATTAAAATAATTTTATTCAATTGGACAAAAAAGACCCGGTCCCTTTTGGGCAACAGCCATTATTTATTTTCGATTACACATACAAAGTCTTATTATTACTATAAATAACATAGCCAGGTTTACTTCCACTAGGTTTTTTAACAAAAGAAACCTTGCAAAAATCTACAGGAATATGAGAAGAATTTTTTGCTTTGCTATGTTTTGCAGCAAGTTTAGCAACTTCAAACAAAACATCATCTGGAACAATTTCATTAGGGTTAGTTTTTAAAATTACGTGGCTTCCGTGGATATCTTTAGTATGAAACCAAATATCATTTTTATTTGCAAATTTGCAAGTTAAATAATCATTTTCTTTATTATTTCTACCAACCAAAACTGTATAACCGTCAATTACATATTTTAAAGGATTAAAAGATGTAAGTTTATTTTTGGTCATAGGTTTTGCTTTTTTATTAGAAGCTTTTTTTGATGAAGATTTTACCTTTAATTTATCGGAAAATAGGCCATTTTCTGATATTTCATCATAAATTGCTCCAAGATCGTCTATAGATTTTGCATTATCTAATTCGTAAATAACACTTTCAATATAATCAATATCTCTAATGGTTTCATCTTTTTGAACATTTACAATTGCAAGTGCATTTTTTAGTTTGTTGTATTTTTTAAAATATCTTTTGGCATTATATGATGGCAAATACTTTTGGTCTAAAGGAATAGTAATAGGGGAGTTATTATCATAATAATTTTCAACTTCTATACTATTTACATTCCTATTAGGAATACGATAAAGATTTGATGTTATAAGTTCACCATATAATCGAAATTTGTCCATATTATTACATTCTGAAAGCTTATTATCTATATTTTCCAAACGTTTTTCATATTTTTTAAGAGTTGCTAAAATAAGGTGAAGAATGCTATTTCTGTAATTTTTAAATAGCTCTGATGTTTCTTTTTCAAAGTAAAAATCATCAATTTTATAATTTAGATTAAATTGACTTTCATTTTCTATATTTGATGTATATAGGTAATAATCTTTTTGATTCTCTGCTAAAAATATATCCAAAAAAGATGACGATAATATTTCATTTATTTTGTTATAAATTAGTTCAAGATTATTTTTTGAAATTTCTTTTATGTTTAATTTGCTTAAAATATTTTGAATGAAAGACAAACTAATACCATTAAATGTGTTTGAAATTATTTTATCAATCATAAAATTTGATACATTTAGATTTTCTATATTTAATGAATTTTCTGAAATATATTCTATAAGTTTAGGTTCAATAGCATTGTAAAAATCATCAAAAGTATTTAATTCTAAAAAACTATATTTTGTTGATTCTGGAAAAATATACCTGGCTGTTGGGTAAATATCTCTGTTTGAATTTTCCAATGTTGAGGTATGTCTCATACTATCTATTATTATATTGTTGGAATCTGTTAGGATAATATTACTGTGTTTACCCATTAATTCTATAATTAGCTTTCTGCAAATAGGTTTATTCGGGTTTTCATTATTTTCTAAATCTATAAAAACAATTCTTTCTAAATCAATAGTATAAATATTTTTTATTTTAAGACCAATTAAATATTTTCTAAGTAACATACAAAAATTAGGTGCTGTAGATGGATTTTTTTGTGGATGTGAAGTTAAACTTATTCTACAATTATTTGATGATATACATATAAGTAACATAAGATTAGAACTTTTTCCATAAAGCCCAAGTGTTACAGTATTTTTGTCTGGTTCGTAAACTTTATCTATTTTATATCCAATAATATTTTTCAATTCTTTAGTAATTGATTTTGTAACAATTCCATCAAAAGCCATTTTAACAGTACCTCCTAAAATTTTTCTAAAATATTTTAACACTAAAATTCAGTAATATCAAGTCATTTGACAAAATATGATAAAAAGTGCTATAATGGAAAAGTCCAAAAGGAGATTGAGAAAAAATGAATAATGAAAATAAAAAGGTAATATCTATAAGATTAATTTATATATTACCAATTATAGCTATAATTATAGCAATAGTGCTGTATGCAACGAAAAATTTTAGTATAAAAACAGAACAAATTGCAAAAAATAGTGAACAAGAAGAAATAAATGTAGCAAGTATAAATAGGAAAGAAAAAATTGAAACAACATCAAGAAGTGAGGAAATTACAAGAAATAATGATGAGCTACAAAACGAAAACCTACAAGCTGAAAATAATGAAGGACAAAAAGAAGAAGTTGTAGTTGAAGAGCAAAAAGCTGAAAATACTAATGAAGAACAAGAAGAAAATAAATACATTTCAATAAAAGATGTAAAAATATCAAAAGATATGGACTTAACTGTAAGAACAGGGCTATCAAGAGCAGATTTTATAACATTAATTTCTGGGGTAAAAGCTGATACATCAGGCTTTTTTGAGGAAAATGCAGGAACAATTTATGATTTATGTGAAGAATATTCATTAAATGAGATATTTTTTTGCGGAATTATTTCAGCAGAATCAGGCTGGGATATAGCATCAAATCATAGAAAAACGCATAATTACATAAGTTTGATGTCAAACGGAAAATTAATAAGTTATCCATCAGTAGAAAGTGGATTAAGAGAAGCAGCTAAAAAGTTACATACAAATTACTTAAATAAAGGTGGTAAATTCTATTATGGAAAAACCTTAACTGCTGTAAAAACAAAATTCTGCCCAGCATCAAGTACGTGGGTTAGCCTGGTTTACGGAAGAATGAGTCAAATAATAAAATAAAAGTAAAATTAGGTGTTTAGATATGTATGAAAATGGAATAATCAGTCAAAGTAAAAATCATTTGTTAAGATATAGATATATTTTAATAGCTATATTAGTTATAATAATAGCTTTACTTATATTAGTTATGGCAGTTATATTTAAAAATACAAATAAAAAGAATAATGTAGCTATATCAGACAATAACAATAATAATAATGAACAAGAACAAGCAATGTTAGTTGAACTAGATAATAAGAAAAAAGAAGAAGAAAATGCAACAGGAATTATACATTTAACTTTTGATGATGGACCAAGTTCAGATATTACTCCAGAAATTTTAAATATTTTAAAAGAAAAAGGAGTAAAAGCCACATTTTTCTTAATACATTTTAGTGAAAAAAATGCAGAACTTGTAAAAAGAGAGGACAACGAAGGTCATACTGTAGCATTACACGGATATTCACATACTTATTCTGAGGTATATAGTTCGGCTGATGCATGTTTAGATAATTTTAGAAAAATACAAGAGCAAGTATACGAAACAATAGGAAAAAAGCCTAATATAATAAGATTTCCTGGTGGAAGTTCAAACACAATTAGCAAAAAATATTGCGTAGGTGTTATGACAGAAGTAACAAAAAAAGCATTAGATGAAGGTTTTAGATATTTTGATTGGAATGTAGATTCAGATGATGCAGGTCATGCCAAAACAAGAGATGATGTATATAAGAATGTAACATCGAAAATCAAACCGGGAAGAGAAAATGTAGTATTAATGCACGACTTTTCACATAATCATAAAACACTAGAAGCATTATCAGACATAATAGATTATGGTTTGCAAAATGGATATGTATTTAGAAAAATAACAGATGATACCAAAATGGTAACACATTCGGTTAATAATTAAATTTTTGGGATTGGGGACGGTTCTTTTTCGGAAAAAGAACCGTCCCCAATCAGAAATGGAGCAATACTCAAGAGGCTGAAGAGATCAGTTTCGAAAACTGATAGGTCGAGCAATCGGCGCGGGGGTTCAAATCCCTCTTGCTCCGCCAAATAAATAATAAATTAAAAAGTCAAATTGTAGGAAAGCAATTTGACTTTTTTCTTTTACAAATTTCGACAAAAAATTATAACGATATAGATTATTAAAGCATAATATATTATGAGGTGAATTAAATTGAATTGGTTTGAAAATTTGAATCCAATAATTCAGGCTCTAATTGCAACAACATTTACTTGGGGAGTAACAGCACTTGGTTCACTTGTAGTTTGCTTTTTTAAGGAAATAAACAAAAAAGTATTAAATACAATACTAGGATTTAGTGCGGGAGTAATGATTGCTTCATCATTTTGGTCATTGCTTGCACCTGCAATAGATTTATCTGGAGAACTTGGCTACATAGCATGGATTTTACCAGCTGTAGGATTTACTATAGGAGCATTATTTGTACTGCTATCAGATAAGTTTTTAGATAAGGCATTAAAATCAAGAGGAAATTTAAGAAGTTCTGTTTCTTTAAAGAAAAGTATTTTATTGGTATCTGCAATAACTATACACAATATTCCAGAAGGAATGTCTGTAGGTGTAGCATTTGGAGGTCTTGCAAGTGAGGTACCAGGGGTAACTTTAATTGGAGCGATAATGTTAGCTTTTGGAATTGGAATACAAAATTTCCCAGAAGGAGCAGCTGTATCATTACCATTAAGAAAAGAGGGATTCTCAAGATTTAAAAGTTTTATGTTAGGTCAAGGTTCGGCTCTAGTTGAACCAATATCTGCTGTAATTGGTGTAATATTAGTTATGACAATAAGAAGTATTTTACCAATCCTACTTTCATTTGCAGCAGGAGCTATGATTGCTGTTGCAGCAAGAGAATTATTACCAGAATCTATAATCGAGAATAAAAATTTAGCAACATTGGGATTGATTTTGGGCTTTGTTTTGATGATGATATTGGATGTTGCACTTGGATAGAATAAAATGTTAACTTGTATTAGAATAAAAATACCACTAGCAGTAGTGGTATTTTTCGGACTGTTGACAAAGTATTTTTATATACTTTGTCAACAGTCCGAAGAAATCATTAAAATTTTAATGATTTCTTCAAATAAAATTAAACTAACAAACCAGCCATAACCAAAATTCCCAAATTATCATTATAAATCTTATCAAACTGACTAACAGGCAAAGGATTTTGACCGAAGCCCAGCTTCTATAGTAAACCCAGGTCTATTATAATTTTGAATAAACCAATCCTTATATCCCGCAAAATTAGAATTATAAGGAGTATCAGCTAAACTATATCCACTTATTTTAGCAAAAGTAGAGCCAATAAAAAAGCTATTTTTAGGTGCATAATTTTGAAATTTCCAAAAAATTACTTCACCTTGAGTATGATAACTAAGAATTAATTTAAAATTATGTTCCAAAGTAAAATTATATATCGCTAAAGCTTCTGGTTCAGTTAAGGGTCCGAACCCAACAAAATCACGAGGTGCCGGAGATGTAAAACCTTGTTCAAACTTAATTTGTTTAGCTTGTTGCCACCCAGCTGGAAATTGTAAATTCAAATCCACACCTCTTATGTTTGCTTTCCAACCAGAAGGAAAGGCAATAGTTGGATAATTATTAGCTATAAATTGAGTATTGGTATATAGTGAGGAATTAGGAGAAATAGCACCTGTAACTAAATCTACGCCGATCAGGATTAACCATAGGCATAATATAAATACTAACATTTTCAAATAAAAATTTTGAATTAACATTGAAAATATTCAAATTATTATCATAAGCATAACAATAATCTTCTAAAAATTTCATAAGAACAGGAGCAGTAAGCCATTCATTACCGATGAATAGCACCTGAATAAAAAACTTCCTTAGAACCATTTCCAATTTTAATAACAGGAATATTTTTGCCAAGAACACTTTTTCCACTGGAAAATATTTCTAAAAATGGATATATAGATTTTAAAGAATTAATATTTTTTATCAATATAGAATAATTATAGTTAGTATTAGTAGGAACAATATTAGAAACACTCATATAAATACCTCCAAATTATAAATTCTACTAAAAGTAGATAAAAAGGTAAAACCCTATTATTATATGTGATTTTAAGAATTTTAGTTACAAAAAAATATTGATAAAATTTCAAATTTATGGTATAAAATTGTCAAAAGAGGAGGGGAAAATAAATGAAGAAAAAAATATTAATAATAGTAATTGTAGTTTCAATAATTGCAGGAATTGGAGGATATTTTTATTATAAACAAAATCAAGACAGACCGGAAGATACATTAAATGAATATGTTTCAAAAATAAATGACGAAAAGTATAATGAAATGTATGAATTGCTAGATGAAAGTAGTAAAAATAAAATATCAGAAGAAGATTTTGTAACAAGAAACAAAAAGATATATCAAGGAATAGATATGTCAAATATGAAAATTGAAATAAAAAATATTCAAAAATCTGGTAAAAAAAGAACAATAACATATACGACAAAAATGGATGCATCAGGTGGAGAAATAACATTTGATAATGAAATTACATTAAATAATGAAAAGGAATACAAAATAGAGTGGAGTTCAAATTTAATTTTTCCAGAGTTAGAAGATACTGATAAGGTTAGAGTAAGCACATCAAAACCATCAAGAGGAAAAATATTAGATAGAAATGGAAAAGAATTAGCAGGAGAAGGAACAGCTTCATCTATAGGAATTGTTCCAGGAAAGTTAACTGATAGCAAAGAGGATGATATAAATAAAATTGCGGAATTACTTGGGGTTACAGCAGATTCTATAAATAAAAAATTACAAGCAGGATGGGTAACAGACGATAGTTTTGTACCAATAAAAACAGTTTCTTCAAATGAAAATGATTTAAAAGATAAATTGCTACAAATTAAAGGCGTAAAAATTACATCTACAAAAATAAGAAGCTATTCACTCGGAGAAGCGGCAAGTCAGCTTACTGGATATGTACAAACAATAACAAAAGAAGAGCTAGAAAAAAATGAGGGATACACATCAACATCACTTATTGGAAAAACTGGATTAGAGCAAAAATATGAGGCAAGACTAAAAGGGAAAAACGGAGTTGAAATTTACATTGAAGATAAAGATGGAAAAAGAAAAAAGACATTGATAAAACAGGATAAGGTTGATGGAGAAAATATAAAATTAACAATAGATTCTGATTTACAACAAAATTTATATAATGAACTAAAAAATGATGAAGGTTTATTTGTAGTAATGAATCCTGCAACAGGTGAGGTTTTAGCATTAGTTAGCACACCAGCTATAGATGTAAACAAAATGGTACTAGGTGTAACTAGTGATGAATGGAATGAAATTTCAAATAATGAAAAAACACCAATGCTTGCAAGATATTCACAAAAATATTGTCCAGGTTCAACTTTTAAACCAATAACAGGTGGAATTGGTTTATCAACAAATTCGTTATCAGCAGAGGATACTTTTACTTATTCAGGTTTAAGTTGGCAAAAAGATGCATCTTGGGGAACATACAATATAACAACTTTAACAGCTTATAATGGAGCTAAAAATCTAAAAAATGCTTTAATACATTCAGATAATATATATTTTGCACAAGCAGCATTAAAAATAGGAAGTAAAAATATGACAAGTGGTCTTGATAAATTAAAATTTAATGAAGATATTGATTTTGACTTAAATTTAGCAAAATCACAATATTCAAATAATGGCAAAATAGAAAAAGAAACTCTACTTGCAGATACTGGATATGGGCAAGGTCAAATTTTAGTAAATCCCGTACATATAGCATCAATTTACTCAGCATTTTACAACGAAGGAAATATGATAAAGCCATATTTAGAATTTAAAGAAGAAGCATCTCCAACAATTTTGGTAGAAAATGCGTTTTCAAAAGACGCAGCAAATGAGATAAAAAATGATTTAATCCAAGTTGTAGAAAATCCAGAAGGGACTGCAAAAGATATGAGAATAAATGGAACAACTATAGCAGGAAAAACAGGAACGGCAGAACTAAAATCTTCTAAAGATGAAAAGGCAGATACTATTGGTTGGTTTGACTGCTTTACTGTAAATAGTGAAAATCCTTATTTGTTTGTTGGTATGGTAGAAAAAGCAAATAATAATGGCGGAAGTCATTATTTAATTCCAATGATAAAAAGAGCAATATCAAAATAAAATATTGATTGGTAGCTGAAAAATATAATCGAATTTGAACTGAATAATGTGTGACTGAAATAATTTTAGAGTTTCTTAATGCGATTTGTGGGAAATGTTCGCGTCGAGCGATAGCGAGGACTAAGTGAAAGGGTGCCACAAATTACATTTAGAAACTCTTAATTATGTAAGGAGCCGTTATTCAGCTCAAATTCGATTATATTTTTCAGCTAATCATATATATTATTGGATTTTTTATTTCGTTAGTTCATATATTGCTTCAGTATAGATTTTACTTGCTAAAATCAATTTTTCAATATCAACAAATTCATTAGCTTGATGGCACATATCTGTATCACCAGGAAAGTTTGCTCCAAAAGATATACAATTATCAAAAGCCCTGGCATATGTTCCACCGCCTATTGCAATAGGTTCAAGGTTTAAATTTGTTTTCTTATTAAAAATATTGCAAAGAGTTTTTACTAGGTAATTATCTTTAGAAACATATAAGGGATTTTGTCTTCCTGCAACATAAGTTTCTAATGAAAATTCTGTGCATTTTAGGTCAATTAAATTAGTAACTGTATCAATTGGTGTATTTACTGGAATACGTAAATTAATACCAATTTGTAAATAATTTTCATAAAACTTTAGATGCCCAACATTTAGGGTAAATTTTCCTGATTCATCTTCAAAGTTAATATCTAAAGATTCACCGTTAAATTCAGTATTTATATATCTATCAAAAAATTCAAAAAGTTTTATATTAAGACCAAAGTGATTAAATAATTTATTTAAAAATACAATCATATAAGATATAGCGTTTTTTCCTAAATCTGGATGAGCAGCATGTGCTTGAATACCAGAAGATTGTAGTATTATAGAGTTTCCTTGGGTAGAGTAGCTAATATCGAAATCATTTATTTTATTGTTAATAAAATTTGTAACTTCAGATAAATTTATTTTAGAAGAGTCAATATCAAGTGTAACATTACATATTTTAGGTACAACATTTATAGCGTTATTATTACAATCAATATTAGAAATTTTTATTGGATAGTCTTTATATTTAGTAAAATCATCTTTCAAATAGACTGTTGCAATTCCTTTTTCAGCATAAATGCAAGGAAAATCAGCATCAGGACTAAAACCTATAGTAGGTAATTCTTCCTTTTCTTTGTAATGTTTAATACATTTCCAGTCTTTTTCCTCATTAATACCTAAAATTAATCTAACTCTTGAATTGATTTTTATATTATCTTTAATAGCTTTCATAGCATAAAGTGAAGCCACAACAGGCCCTTTGTCATCAATTGCACCACGACCAAAAATTTTACCATCTTTAATAGTTGATGAAAATGGGGGAGTATCCCATCCGTCACCACTAGGAACTACATCTAAGTGACCAATAATTCCAAGAAGATTTTCTCCTTCTCCAAATTCGATATAACCACAATAATTATCAATATTTTTAGTTCTAAAACCTAGACGATTTCCTAAATCTAAAGCGTAATCAAGCGTTTTTTTTGCGCCTTCTCCAAAAGGCATATCAGGATTTTGTGTTTCTATAGAAACACTTGGAATATTTATAAGATTACAAGTTTCTCTTACAATATCATTTTTTAAATTATCAATATATTCATCAAACATATTAGCCTCCTTAATTATTTTTTACAATTATATTATAAAATATATTAAACAACAATAAAATTATTGATATTTTTTAGTAAGTATAGTAGAATGTGGATATAATTAAAGATAGCGAAAGGAAGAAAAGATGGATAATATAGAAATTGAAAATAAAGCTAAAGAGATAAGAAGAGATATTATAGAACAAGTATATAGAGCAAGTTCTGGACATCCAGGAGGTTCTTTATCAATTGCTGATATAATGGCAGTTTTATATTTTGATGAACTAAATATAGATGAAAAAAATCCAAAGTGGGAAGAAAGAGATAGACTAGTTCTATCAAAAGGACATTGTTCTCCAGCACTATATGGAGCATTAGCCGAAAGAGGATTTTTCGAAAAAGAAGATTTAAAAGGATTTAGAAATATAAATAGCAAACTTCAAGGACATCCAAATATGAATGATGTACCAGGAGTAGATATGAGCTCAGGTTCACTTGGGCAAGGATTATCTGTAGCAAATGGTATGGTAATAAGTGGAAAATTAGATAACAAAAATTATAGAGTTTATTGCATATTAGGAGATGGAGAAATAGAAGAAGGCCAAGTTTGGGAAGCTGCAATGGCATCAAATAAATATAAATTAGATAATTTATGTGTAATAGTAGATAATAATAATCTTCAAATAGATGGAACAATAGAAGAGGTTATGAGCTCATACCCAATTGATAAGAAATTTGAAAGTTTTGGCTTTAAAGTTATTTGTATAGATGGACATAATATTCAAGAAATAAAAGAAGCATTTAAAGAGGCTAGAAACACAAAAGGAAAACCTACTTGCATTGTTGCAAAAACAATTAAAGGAAAGGGAGTTTCTTTCATGGAAAACCAAGTTGGATGGCACGGAAAAGCACCAAATCAAGAACAATACGAGGAGGCAATGAAAGAAATATAATTATTTCTGATTGAGGACGGTTCCTTTTGCGAAAAATGTCCCATTGGGACCGGTTCTTTTTGGGACATTTTCCGAAAAGAACCGTCCCCAATACGAAAAAAGGAGAAAAAAATGAAAGTTTTAATTACAGGAGCATCTTCTGGAATAGGAAGAGATATGGCAAAAGAATTTGCAGAAAGAAAATACGATTTAGTAATAGTTGCCAGAGATGAAAAAAGATTAAATGAATTAAAAACAGAACTAGAAGTAAAATACAAAATTAATGTAAAAACAGAAGTAAAAGATTTATCTGATGAAGAAAATTGTATAAGTCTTTATGAGGAAAATAAAGATATAGATATATTAGTAAATAATGCTGGATTTGGAGTATTTGGAGAATTTACAAAAACAGATATACAAAAAGAATTAAATTTGATAAAAACAAATGTAATAGCGGTACATATTTTAACAAAATTATATTTAAAAGATATGGTAGAAAAAAATAGTGGTAAAATTTTAAATGTATCATCAATTGCAGGAAGTATGCCAGGACCACTTATGTGTGCGTATTATTCATCTAAAGCTTATGTCTTAAGATTGTCAGAGGGAATAAGAGAAGAATTAAATAAGAAAAAATCAAATGTAAAAATAAGTGTACTTCAGCCAGGACCTGTAAATACGAATTTTAATAATGTTGCAGGAGTAAAATTTAATTTGAGTTCAAAATCCAGTGAATATGTTGCAAAATATGCAGTTAAGAATTTCTTGAAAGGAAAATTTAATATTGTTCCTGGATTTATGATAAAATGTGCAAAGTTTATGTCAAAAATTACGCCAGATTTTATTGTTGCTAAAATTTGTTACCATATGCAAGAAAGAAAAAAATAATTTCTGATTGGGGACGGTTCTTTTTCCGAAAAAGAACCGTCCCCAATCAGAAATGATACAGAAAAATTAAATAAATTTTGTAAACAACAAGGCATCTCCATTATCATAATATTTTTTTCTGCAACCAACTTGCACAAATCCCCATTTTTTGTATAGAGAAATAGCAACTGTGTTTTCAGAGCAAACCTCTAAATTTAATTTTGCAATATTTTTTTCTATACAAAAACTAACTAATTTTTCCATAAGTAAATTTGAAATGCCGTTTTCCTCTGAAAGATTTTTTTATAACAATATTTGTAATATCTGCTTCATCTAAAACAACCAAAGCACCTGCAAAACCGATAATTTCGTTATTATATTTAACAATAAAATATGTAGAGTTTGGATTTTCTAGTTCACTTTTAAAAACATTATAATTCCAAAAATTATCAAAATCAGTTTCGAGAATGTCTTTTATATATTCTAAATCGGCTAAACACATATAAGTAATTTCAAAATTACTATTTTGTTTCATTTAATTTTTCCTCCATCTTTTTTTCTGCTTCAGATTTTCTAAGATATAGAGGCATAGGCTCTTTAGCAGTTTGGTTTAAGTAATTATAAAATCCAGCAAAACCAACTTTTGAGGCTGATAAATTGTTATTTTCTACAAATTTTGAAGAGGGTAGGTATTTTAAAATGATATCTTTATAAATAATTGCTCCATCTCCAACAAATGTTATATCATACTCAGGTTCGATGCTTTTTATTTCAGCAAGTAAATCTTCAATATTTTCAAAAGAAGCATTACGTTTAACGATGTGACTAAATGCAGAATTTAAAATATTTTCAAAAATCTCACAATATACATTATTTTTTTTAGCATCAATTAAAGAGCAAATAACACCCATATTTTGAGAATTATATGTTAAGCTATCTAGTGAACTTACACCAATAGATGGAATATTTAAACTATCAGCAAAGGCTTTTATTGTTGCAATTCCAATTCTTATACCTGTAAATGAACCAGGACCAATATCAGAAATAAGTAAATCCATATCTGAAAGGGTTAGGTTAGTTTCCTCAAATATTTGCTTTATTAGAGGCATTAGGGCCTCGGAATGTGTTAAACCATTATCTAAATTTATTTCCTTAATAATATTAGTATCTTCTAAAATAGCTACTCCACAAATTTTACTAGAAGTTGTAATACTTAAAATTTTCAATTTAATTCCTCCTTAATTTTATCTAAAATTAATTCATATTTTTCTCCTAAAGCGGTGATTTTTAATAAACGTGAGTCTGGTTCGACAGCTGTTTTTTCAAATGAAATGTGAATATATTCAAAAGGCAAAGCATCTTCTATTAATTCACCCCATTCGATTAAACATACACCTTTTTCAAAATATTCCTCTCCACCGATAGCATAAAATTCGTCTGTATCTGATAATCTATAAACATCAAAATGGTAAATGTTTACCGAATTTGATATATATTCATTTACAATATTAAATGTTGGACTTGAAATTTCCTCTTCTAATCCATAATAGGACAAAAAACCCTCTGTAAATTTTGTTTTTCCAGAACCAAGTTCACCTGTTAAAACAACAGTATCACCTTTTGATAAATATTTAGCTAAAGTTTTTGCAATATTCATTGTTTGATTACTTGAAGTTGATAATATATCAATTGATTTCATAAAACATTCCTTTCTATATAATCTCTTTTAACCTATTTTATATGATACTACAAATTTAAGTTTTCAGCAACAAAAATTGAAAAAAGGTTGTATTTTTAGAAATTTTAATTTATAATAATAAAAGTTTTAAATAAAGAGGCGATTAAATGAAAGATAAATCTTGGATAATTATATTAATAATGGGGATAGCACTAGCTATATCTTTAGGATACAGTATTGTTGTAAGTCAAAAAACCAAAAATATAGGGGAGAGCACAGTTACTACAACAAGTATAATTGAAATGAAAGCATCAACAGTTACTATAAAAAATACTCTAACAGGAACAGGAAATATCGAGTATAAAGAAAAAGATAACAGTACAAATATTGAAAATCAAGAAAACAGTGATGTACAAGAAAATATAAATGAAACAGAAAATAATGAAAATGTAGAAAAAACATATCAAATCACATTATCAATAGAAGACAAAAACTTAGAAAAAGCAAAAGAAAACCAAGATGTTGAAATTTCTATAAAAAAAGATGAAGAAACCTTAAACTATGTCGGCAAAGTAACAAAAATAAACAAAGACATAAATAACAAATCAACTTTAAATGTAGAAATAACAAATCCTGATGAAAGATTAGAAGAAAATATGCAAGCTAATTGTACTGTAATTATTGAAAAAGCAGAAAATGTTGTAGGTTTACCAGTAGAAGCAGTTCAAAAAGATGAGGAAGGTAAGGAATATGTTGATGTTGTTCAAGATGATGGAACAGCAAAACAAGTTTATATAAAAACAGGAATATCTGATGATTATTATGTAGAAATTACTTATGGATTAAATGTAGGTGATAGTGTTCAAATTGTTAAATCTACAACTACTGTTGTTAATAAAAATAATGAGAATAAAAATGTGGTTAGTGAAACATAGTTTTCACTAATCTTTATGCCACTATAGCTCAGTTGGTAGAGCGACGGATTCGTAACCCGTAGGCCAGCAGTTCGATTCTGCTTAGTGGCTCCAAATTACAAAGAAAAGAGGAAAACATAAAAATGGGATTTTTTGATAAATTAAAAACAGGACTAAACAAAACAAAAGAATCATTCAATACAAAAATAAATGATGTATTTAGCAACTTCAGAAAGGTAGACGAAGATTTTCTAGAAGAACTAGAAGAAGTACTAATAATGTCAGATATGGGAGTAGATACATCAGTAAAAATAGTAAATAACCTAAGAAAAAGAATAAAAAAAGATAACATAAAAGACGAAGAAGAAGTAAAGAGGGCCTTAAGAGAAGAAATAAAAGCAATATTTGATGAAGTTGAAAATAAACTAAATTTAGATACAAAACCATCAGTAATACTAGTAGTTGGAGTAAATGGAGTAGGAAAAACAACATCAATAGGAAAAATTGCAAACAGATTAAAACAAGATGGAAAAAAAGTAGTAATAGCAGCAGCAGACACATTTAGAGCAGCAGCAGTAGAGCAGTTAGAAGTATGGGCAAATAGGGCAGGATGTGAACTAGTAAAAAAAGAAGAAGGACACGACCCAGCATCAGTTGTATATGAGGCAATAAGAAGAACAAAAGAAACATCAGCAGATGTGTTAATAGTAGACACAGCAGGACGTTTGCATAATAAAAAATATTTAATGGACGAGCTTCATAAAATTAAAAAAGTAATAAATAAAGAAATGGGAGACCTAAGTCAAGAAGTTCTTTTAGTATTAGATGCAACAACAGGGCAAAATGCAATAAATCAAGTAAAAGCATTTAAGCAAGAAACAGATGTAACAGGCTTAGTCTTAACAAAACTTGATGGTTCAAGCAAAGGTGGAGTAGTAGTTGGAATTGTAGAAGAAAACAAAATACCAGTAAAATTTATAGGTGTTGGAGAACAAATTGACGATATGGAAATATTTAATAGCGAAGATTTTGCAAAAGCTATAATATAAAATAAAATCCAGTATATACTTAAATAAAAGTTATATACTGGAATTTTTTGCATTTTACCCAAATATATGCTATAATATACAAGAATTTTAAGGAAAAGAGGAGAAAAATGGAAAAGAAAAAAATATTAACACTTCGTAGAATCCTAGTTACAGTATTTTTAATAGTATGTGCGGTAATTGCCTACATAAACTTCAGAGGAAGCTATTTAGAATACAAAGAGCTAGGAGAGAATTATTTACAAACATTTTTAACTAAAGAAAAATATTACTATAGAGTATTAATAATAAATTTCATATTAGTATATATAATAATGTATTTTTCAGGTCGAAAAATAAAAAAAGGACTAAAAGTATTTTTCGAGCAAGAAAATAAACAAGTACCAAGGCTTCCAAATAAATCAATAGCAATAGTAACAGCAATTATAGAAAGCCTAATTGTAGGACAAAAATTTACACCAAATATAATCTTGTGGATAAGTAATACAAGTTTTAGAGAGGTGGATGCAGTATTTGGATTAGATGTATCATTTTTTATGTTTATTGAGCCTTTACTTAAAATGGCGGTGTTATATTTTATTGCAATATGTATTGGAATAATAATATATACATTTATATATTACGTAATAGTATTTAACAAATATTTTGATGGTGTTGATAGAGAAACACTAAAACAAAATTTAGCAATGAAAACTTTATACAGAAATATAAGATTAGTAGCAATAGGTCTATGTGCATATATAGTAGTTTGCTCAATGGATATAGTATTTGATAATTTCCTAACAACAGATAATGGAATAAAACTAGCAGGAGCAGGGCTAGTTGACAGTACTATAAAATATTGGGGATACAATATTTTGGGGGTAGTATTACTTGTATCTATATTTAGGGCAATAAACAGTTTTAAAAAAGGAAAACAATCAAAAATTTTAAAAGATTTAATAGTAGTTCCTATTTATCTAGTGGTTTTATTTATAGTAATGTTAATGTTTGATTTAATCTTTGTAAATCAAAATGAATTTGACAAAGAGAAAAAATACATAGAAAGCAATATATCTACCACAAAAAAAGCTTATGGAATAGATTGTGATTCAGAATCTATAGACTATACAGGAACAATAACAGATGAAGAGGTTCAAAAAAATCAAAATATAATAGATAATGCAACAATAGTAGATAAGCAAACAGTATTAGAAAATTTGAATGAAACACAAGCAAGTTCAGGATATTATACATATAAAATAGCCAAAATATCAAGTTATGAAGTAAATGGAATGAAAAAATTAATGTATGTATCTCCTAGAGAAATAATAAATAATAGAAGAACATATAATAGTAAAACCTATGAATATACACACGGATATGGATTAATATTTACATCAAGTACAGAAAGTTCAGATGATGGAACAATAATGTATATTCAAAATGATATAGCAGGAAAAGAAAGTAATATAATAAAGGTAAATGAACCAAGAATTTATTATGGATTAGAAACTAACACAACAGTAGTAACTAACGCAAAAGATAAAAAGGAATTTGATTATTCAGACGAGCAAAAAGATTACGAAACAAGTTACAATGGAGAAGCGGGCTTAAAAATGAATTTCTTAGATAGATTAATTCTAGGAATAAAAGAAAAGAATGTAAATATAGCTTTATCAGGCTCAGTAACATCAGAAAGTAAAATTTTAATAAATAGAAACATCATAAAAAGAGCAAGACTTGCACTTCCAGATGTAATTTATGACAATAATCCATACACAGTTTTAGATGAAAATGGGGATATCTATTGGGTAATAGATGCATATACAGTATCTAGCAGTTATCCATATTCAACATATACAGAAATAGAATATAATGGACAAAAAAGAGATATAAATTATATAAGAAATTCAATAAAAGTAATAATAAATAGTTATACAGGTGAGATGAAATATTACATAACAGATAGAACAGACCCAATAGCAATGGCATATAGAAAAGTATATCCAGAATTATTCCAAGATTTAGACAGTGAAATTTCAAAAACAATACAAGATCAATTTATTTATCCGGAATTTTTATATAATGTACAATCAACAATGTTAGAAGAATATCATAATACAAAAGCAGATGTATTATATAGAAGTGATAACACTTGGGAAAAGGCAACATATAAAAATCAAAGTACAAACAATAAAACAAAAAATACATTAAAACCATATTACACAATGGTATCTAACTCAGACGGGGAAGAAACAATTGGTTTAATACAAATATATACACCAAAAAATAAACAGAATATATCATCATATTTAATTGGAACAGTAGAAAATGGACAAAATAAATTAACATTAAAAACACTACACTCAGATACAAGTATATTAGGTCCAACTCAGTTAGATACACAAATAGCTCAAGATGAAACCATACAAAGTCAAATTGATAGTTTATCTGTTACAGGAGCAAAAGTGACAAGAAATATGATTATTGTGCCAGTAGAAAATACCTTGCTTTATGTTGAACCAATATATCAAACACTTGTAAATGAAAGTAATATTCCAGTACTTAAAAAAGTTATTGTAGCATCTGGAAATAAAGTTGCAATAGGAAATAACTTGCAAGAAGCTACACAAAGTTTAATATCAAAATCAGCTACAAAGATTGAATTGAATAGTACAGACGATATAGAAGGGCTAATAGATTCTATAATAAAAGCAAATGATAATTTATCTGAATCATTAGAAAGCAATAACTGGGAGATTATGGGAACAGATATACAAAAATTGCAAAGTTTGATAAATACTTTGAAAAAGAAAAATAATGAAGAGAAGAAAAATGATAATAATACTGTTGCCGAAGAAAATATAGTTTCAAATGAGACAGTAACAGAATAATTTTGAAATGGGGACGGTTCCTTTTTAAAAAAGGAACCGTCCCCGTTTCTAAAAAATTATTTTTCCAAACAATAGAAAATCTTTTTACCTTTTTTCAAAATAGTATTTTCTGTTTCAAAATCCTTATCTGATAAAACATAAGAGATATCACTAATCTTCTCATCATTCAAACTAATAGCACCTTGAGAAATTAAAGTTTTAGCTTGAGATTTAGAAGAGCAAATACCACATTCTACCATTGCTTCAGTTAAACTACAATTAGGATTACTTAATTTAACTCTAGGCATATTTTCAACAGAGCCGTTACCCTCAAATAAAGCATTTGATGCTTCTTCGGCCTTTTTGGCTTCCTCTTCACCGTGAACAAGTTTGGTAATTTCATAAGCTAAAACTTTTTTAGCTTCGTTTATTTTTTCATCTTTTAAAGAGGCTAAACGATTAACTTCTTCCATAGGTAAATATGTAAGCATACATCCAACTGTATAAACACTGCTGTCATCAATATTTCTCCAGTATTGGTAAAACTCATAAGGAGAAGTTTTTTCTGAATCAAGCCATAAAGCACCTTTTTCAGTTTTACCCATTTTCTTACCTTCTTTAGTTGTAAGAAGTTTAAAAGTTAAACCAAAAGAATCATCTTTACCAATTTTTCTAATTAATTCAACTCCACCGATAATATTAGACCATTGATCATTTCCACCCATTTCAAGTTTACATCCATAAGTTTCATATAAATGTAGAAAATCATAAGATTGCATAAGCATATATCCCATTTCGAAAAATGTAAGACCTGTATCCATTCTATTTTTGTAGCAATCAGCTGCAAGCATTTTGTTGATTGTAAATTTGCTTCCTATTTCTCTCATAAAATTGATATATTTTAAATCACATAACCAATCAGCATTATTAACAATGACTGCTGCATTCTCTCCTTCAAAACTAACAAATTTTTCAACTTGTTTTTTGATGCAAGCAACATTATGTTCAATATCTTCTTTGGTAAGCATTTTTCTCATATCTGTTTTTCCAGATGGATCACCAATAATTGCAGTTCCACCACCCATTAAGATGATAGGCTTGTGTCCACATTTTTGCATATGGCTTGCAACCATTAAAGAAACGAAATGTCCAACGTGTAAACTGTCTGCAGTAGGGTCAATTCCTATGTAAAAAGGTACACTTTCTTTTGAAAACATTTCTTTCATTTGCTCTGGATGTGTCATTTGTTCGATGTAATTTCTTTCTTGTAAAATATCAAATACATTTTGCATAAAATTCATTCCTTCCTTTATAAAAAGAGGCATCTACTTTTAAGATACCTCGTTTAATATTTATTTAAACAATTTTTTATATCCTTCAAGTCCATCATAGTTTAGAAAACGGTTTAAGTTTTTTTCTGAGATTCCAGTAGACATAGAAACTTGGTCTAGAGATTTTAACTCAACACCGTTATTTTCAACAAAATTTTTGAATGTAGATAATTCTAAATTATCTTTATCTGTACATTTTGGGCATACATAACCACCATTTGTATAAAAAGCTCCACAACGAGAACATCTAATTACTTCCATAATAATTCCTCCTATTTCTTATATTATTGAGCATTTTATCATAAATTAGTATAAAAAGGAATGTTTTTTTGAAAAAAAGTTGAAATTGTAATTTGGTGGTGATGAAACTAATTAATTGATATGAAAATATATAATTAAAGATGAATATAAATCAATTACAAAAAAGTGTACGGTATGCTAACATATAAAATAAATAGCCAAAAATTTATGTACATTGAAATTTGAATAAATCGCCAATTGTTAAGTATAAAAAAGCTGGAAATGGCAATGATAGATATGTATGTAAATGTAAGGCTAAATTTATAAAAAATAAAATTAGGAGGATGAAAAATGTTAAGAGACACATTAAGAAGAAACAAAGGTATAACCTTAATTGCTCTTGTTGTAACAATTATAGTGCTTTTAATACTTGCGGTAATAAGTATAGCAATGCTAACAGGACAAAATGGAATATTAAATAGAGCAGCAGAAGCAAAAGAAAAAACAGGAACAACACAAACAGAAGAAACAGTAAAATTATCTGTAACAGATGCTTTAACACAAGGATTAGGAAGTTTAAAAGATGCAAATTTAAAGACAGCTTTAAATAACAATATAGGAGCAGGAAAATATGAAATTTCTGGAGATGCTACATCAGGTTGGACAGTAACTGTAAATGGAAAAGAATATAAAATAGACAGTGCTGGTAAAATTGACGGAACAACAACAGGTGGTGGAGAAACAGGAACATTGCCAACAGGAGAAGGAACAACACCATATTTGCCAAATAGCACATTTTCAAAAAAAGAAGGGGATTTGAGTACAGGATTAGTAATACAAGATGCTAATCAAAATGAATATGTGTGGGTAGAAGTGCCAAAAACAATTTATACGGATACCAAATATAATACAACAGGAACAACAATTAAAGAAAATGAATGGGAAAAAATAAGAGATTGTTTGAAAGCATATACAGTAGATTATTCAAATTCAAGCTATAAAGATACAAATACAGATGGAACAACATATTCTGATGA
>ULWY01071536.1_pt1 | contig 53906 bp, 50 predicted proteins | sample 1960761 | NCBI WGS metagenome assembly ULWY01 (sample SAMEA4835824, study PRJEB28245) | human gut metagenome | biome: gut microbiome; material: fecal sample | place: Denmark | collected 2008 | reverse complement strand
TCGCAGTAAACCCGCCATTAAATTCAATGACAGTTCTGTCTGCAAATGATTTAAAACCAATCATTTCAATCTTTTTAAAATACATAATTTCTTTTCCACCTTGTATATTTTAAAGTTATATTTGTATAACTTTTAGTCTACAAACAACTTATTCAAAGCCACATAAGCACAGTTTTGTTCTGCCTTTGTTTTATCCTTTCCATAGCCGACAGAAATCAAATCTTCGTCCATATAAAACTTTGCTTCAAAATAGTCATCAACTTTTTCAGTCTCATATTTCATTGTGCATTTGAAATTTGCTTGCACGAGTTCTTGAAGTTGAGATTTATAGTTGTCATTTTTTGCATCTTCAAACTCTTCAATATGAAGTTTCCCAACAATAAATTCTCTTGCATCGTCAAGCCCACCATCCAAATAAATTCCTGCAATGATTGACTCAACAATATCTCCTTTGATTGCAGCAGTGATTTCGTTGTTCAAGCTTTTGCCAACAATAACATCTTCTGACAAATTCATTTCATCAAAACATTCTGCCAAGTGATCTTCTGACACATAATGAGCACGCAAAACAGTAAGTTCTCCCTCTTGCTTGTCACAATGTTTAAACAAATATTCTCCAACCAAAAAATTTAATATAGAGTCACCCAAAAATTCCAATCTTTGATAATTTTCTTTTGATTTTGAAGGGTGAGTCAATGCTCTTTGAAGGATTTTTTTATCTTTAAATTTGTATCCAATCTTATTTTCAATCATTGCCAACCTCGATTTTTTGAGTCATTTCACCAACCATCGCTTCAATTTTTTCGTTCATCTTGTTTTCGTAAAGCTTAACAACTTGCAAGATTGTGTTTTTGAAGTTTTCTCTGTTTGCAGAGCCATGAGTTTTGACAACAAGTTTTTTGCAACCCAAGAATGGCGCTCCACCATACTTGTCCATATCCATTTTGTTTTTGAGTCCATTAAATTTTCCCATCATCAAAGCACCAAGCATGTGAAAAACATTTTTCTTTGCATCTTTTTTAAGCATTTGAGACATTGCTTTTGCAGTGCCCTCAACACTCTTCAAGAGGACATTTCCTGCAAAACCATCAGTAACAATGACATCAACATTTCCTGACATAACTTCTCTCGCTTCAACATTCCCCACAAAATTGATTGGAAGGGTTTTCATAAGAGGATAAGTCGTCTTTGTAAGTTCATTGCCCTTGTGTTCTTCCGCACCATTATTCAAAAGTGCAACTTTTGGATTTTCAACACCATTTGTGATTGAATAAAACACAGATGCCATAATTGCAAAGTGAAGCAAGTTTTCACTCTTACAATCAACATTTGCTCCGCAGTCACAAATAACAACACTCCTTCCGTCCACAATAGTAGGCAAGATTGGACAAAGTGCTGGTCTAGAAATACCTTTGATTCTGCCGATTTTCATGATTACGCCTGACAAAACAGCCCCGGTGCTTCCCGCAGACACAAGTCCAATGACATCATCATTTTCTTTGAGCAAGTCAAACGCTCTAACCATTGAAGAATCTTTCTTTTGTCTGATAGCAAGTGTTGGGACATCATCGTTTGTGATGACATCTTTTGCATCTACAATTTCAATTCTTTCAGTTCTGTCCTTCAAAATTTCTTTTATTTTTGTTTCATCTCCAGTCAAAACAACAGTCAAGTCTTTGTTTTGTTTGACTGCCATAACTGCACCTTCAACAACTTCAAGTGGAGCATTATCTCCGCCAAAAGCGTCAACAACAACTTTCATATTTCACCTCAAAAATATATTTTTTCAAACTTCATTTGTCAAAATCAAACCAAAAGATAAAAGTCACAAAAGCAAATTTTGTCTTTTATATATTAAAACATTATTAATATACCAAAAAATAGCACCAAAAGTCAAAAGAATACGGACAAAACACCAATAAAATTCTTCAAAAGTCTATTCGTAAAAATGACATAAAAAAACACCTCAAAATTTGAAGTGTTTTTTGGTTAATTATTTACTCTTTTTTGTCTTGTCTTCAACAACAGTTTTGCCTTTGTAAGTTCCGCAATTTTTGCAAACTGTATGAGGCTTTTTGAGTTCGTGACATTTTGGACACTCTACAAGTGTTGGTGCTTCTGCCTTAAAGTTTGCAGAATTTCTTGTATTTCTTCTCTGTTTTGAGACTTTACCCTTTGGAACAGCCATTTCAATTCTCCTTTTAGTTTTCTTAAAGAAATATCAAATATTTCTATTAAATCTTTTTCTTGCTTGTTTATTCTACCCTAAACAAAGTTTTTTGTCAAGTTTAATTTGGTTTTTTTTCAATTTTTTGAGTTGTTTTTCACAAAATTAAGGCAAAATTTGCCCAAATCTTATTTTTTGAGTTTCTTTGCAATAGCTTCTGTGTCTCTTGCCATCATAAGTTCTTCATTTGTAGGAATTACATAAATCTTAACTTTTGAATCTTTTGCAGAAATAAGTTGAACCTCTCCACGCTTAAAGTTTTTGTTTTTCTTTTTGTCAAGTTTAACTCCCAAGTTCTCCATTCCACTGATAATATCTTCACGAGTTTGAGCACCGTTTTCACCAACACCACCAGTAAACACGATGGCATCAGCACCATTGAGCACAGCCAAATAGCTTCCAATAAATTTTCTTGCAGAATAAGCAACCATATCAAGAGCAAGTTGACATCTCTTGTTGCCTTGTTCAGCACCAGCTTCAACAGTTCTCATATCACTGTCAACACCAGAAATTCCAAGAACACCGCTTTGTTTGTTGAGATATGAAACTGCTTCATCAACAGTCATCTTCTTGTTGTGACAAAGGTATTCAACAACTGTAGCATCAACATCACCGCTACGAGTCCCCATAACCATACCTTGAAGTGGAGTGAGTCCCATTGTTGTGTCAACACTCTTACCATTTTTCACAGCAGTAACACTTGAGCCGTTTCCGATATGTGCAACAATGATGTTTGTTTTTGAAACAGGCTTACCCAAAATCTTTGCAGTTTCCAAAGTAATAAATCTATGACTTGAACCATGGAAACCATATTTTCTGATGTGATATTTTTCATAATCTTCATATTTGATTGCATACATATATGCTTTTTCAGGCATTGTTGCATGGAACGCAGTATCAAACACAGCCACATGTGGAACATTTGGCATTTTAACCATACAAGCACGAATACCTGCAATGTTTGCTGGCATATGCAAAGGTCCAAGCGGAACAAGTTTGTCAAGGTTTTTCAAAACTTCTTTTGTAACCAAAACAGATTCTTTATAAATTTCCCCACCATGAAGAACTCTATGTCCAACCGCTTCGATTTCTTCCAAACTTTTAACAACTCCATATTCTTTGTCCGTCAAGATTTGCAAAACTTTTTCAATTGCTTCTTCATGATTTTTGGCACCAGGGAATTTCATTTCTTTCCCGTCATGTTTGTATGAAATGAATGGATCTTTGATTCCAATTCTTTCGCAGTTTCCTTTTGCGATAACCTTTCCTGATTTTGTTTCAAGAAGTTGATATTTAAGTGAAGAACTTCCCGCATTGATAACTAAAATTTTCATAATTACTCTCCTTTCTTTTCCTTTTTATCTTCTTTTTTCTCTTTATCTTCACATTGAAGTGCAGTGATTGCACTAACAACGACAATGTCGTTTACCGAACAACCTCTTGAAAGGTCATTTACTGGTTTTTTTAACCCTTGCAAGATTGGACCAACAGCATTTAATCCACCGACATATTGCATAGTTTTATAACAAATGTTACCTGCCTCAATATCTGGGAAAATCAAAACATTTGAATTTCCTTTCAAAGGGCTGTTTGGTGATTTTTGTTCGCTAACCTTTGGCACCATAGCGGCATCGAATTGCAATTCTCCATCACACACAACATCTTTTTCTTTCTTTGCAAATTTCTCATAAGCCATTCTGACTTTGTCCACATTTTCGCTCTTTGCACTGCCTTTTGACGAATAAGACAAAAATGCTACTCTTGGTTCAAGACCAAACTGTCTTGCACTCTTCACACTTTGTGAAGCAATAACTGCCAATGTGTCACTGTCTGGTTGCTCCAAAACTCCACAGTCTGACAAAACCAATGCTTCATTTCTCAAAAACTTGTTTTTGCCATAAATCAAAAAGCATGATGAAACTGGGTCTTTTTTGTTTTTAGCTTTGATGATTTGAAGTGCAGGTCTAACAGTTGTTGCCGTTGACGCTTCTGCCCCCGCAACCATTCCGTCAGCATAACCACATTCAACAAGAAGTGTCGCAAAATAGTAAGGGTCTTTTTCAAGTTCATCTGCTTGTTCCATTGTCAAACCTTTTTCTTTTCTCTTTTCATAGAGAGCCTTGACAAGTTTTGCTCTATCTGGAAAAGTAACTGGATTTACAATGTCAAATTTTTCAAAACATTTATCTCTCAAAATGAGTGCACTTGCATCTCCAACCAACATAACTTTGACAATGCCTTTCTTTTGCAAAATTTTGACAGCCTCAACAGTTCTGTCAGAAAAACTTGCTTCTGGAAAAACAATAGTTTTTTGTTTTTTCTTTGCAAGGTCAATCAACTTTTCAATCTTAAACATAAACAAATCTCCATTCTTTTTTTGCGATTTCAAAAATACAATATAAAAGTAAAACAAATCTTCTTCATTTTCAATTTGGAAGATTTGAAAATTCTGTTTAAAGTTTTTCAACTTTCAAAAATATTCTATCTTATTATGCACGAAAAAGTCAAACAAAAAGGAGAACAATTTGAAAATTTACACTTCAAAAAAATCTGGACAAACTTTGGTACAAGCATTTTTTGCTTTGATGATAATATTTTTCCTAATTTGCATGATTTCAAATCCATCAAGATTTATTGAAAAGTCCCTTGATGGAATCTCCGCATGGGCATTCAATGTCTTGCCAAGTGTCCTACCATTTATGTTTTTTACAAGAGTTCTATCCCAACTCGACCTTATGCCAAAAATCTTAAAACCACTTGCCCCTGTCAGCAAAACATTTTTTAAAACCCCACCCATTTCAATCTACACTTTTATAATGGCTATTTTGTCTGGATACCCAGTAGGTTCAAAAATGGTCGCCGACCTTTATATGCAAGGGAAAATAACAAAACAAGATGCTTTCAAAATGACTTCTTTTTGTTCAACTTCAGGCCCAATGTTTATTGTCGGTGCTGTCGGAATCGGAATGTTTAAAAGTTCAAAAATTGGTTACATTTTGTTTTTAAGTCACTTTCTTGGAGCAATAATAAATGGCATAATTTTTAGAAATTTCAAATTTAAAAAATCACAAGAAAATCAAAAACAATCTCCCGCCCAATCGTCACAAAATATATCACCACCAAAGTCAAATTTTGACCTATTGAGCATTGTTTTAGACTCCACTCTTGCCATCTTGTCTGTCGGCTCAATCATAACAATCTTCTTTATAATTATAGAATGTTTTTCACCTATAATTTCACTCATGCCACAAACAATTTCATGTCTTTTTGAAGGTGTTCTTGAAATAACAAAAGGTTGCCTTGATTTGGCAACCTTACAAAACAAATTTTTAGCAATCACTCTTTCATCGTTTGTGATAAGTTTTGGTGGGGTTTCAACAATTTTGCAGTCATTAACCATGCTCTCAAAACTTCAAATGTCTACAAAACTTTTCGTTCTACAAAAGTTTTTACATGCTGTTTTCTCTTGCATAGTTACGATAATAATTTTGTTAATTTTTGGTTTTTAATAAGGCTGTCTTTCAATTCAAGCCAATTTCAAATTTCAAAAATCACAAAAAGGAAAACCACGATGTGGAACTTTTATCAATCTGCAAGTTTTGCAATTTCTTCTCTTGCCAAAGCGTCACAACGATTGTTGTTTGCATTGTCACTGTGACCTTTAACTTTCACAAATTCAACATCAAGTTTTGACATAGCCGAAATCAGTCTTTGCCACAACTCTTTGTTTTGGACTTCACCGCCTCCGCTTGTATGCCAATTGTTTCTCTGCCAATTTGTTATCCAGTTTTGATTAAACGCATTTACGACATAAGCACTGTCGCTAAACACCTTTACGACATTCCCTTCCTTTATCTCTTCAAGTCCCATAATCACAGCCATGAGTTCCATACGATTGTTTGTCGTTTCTTTCTCTCCACCAGACAATATTTTTTCTTTGCCCTTAAAGTTTAAGATGGAAGCCCAACCGCCTGCGCCAGGATTTCCAGAACAAGCACCATCTGTATAAAGCACAATAGCATTTTCGTCAACATCCAATTCAGGCGCAGACACTTTTTCTTCCATTTTTAAAGTTTTGCAGACATCAGCAAGTTCTGCTCCGCTTCCTGCAAGAGTTGGATAAACCTTTTGACCATCATCAGCCTTCCTTGGCAAAATGTGAAAATGAACATGGAAAACAGATTGTTCTGCAGCCTTCCCTGTGCAGTTTACAATGTTGTAACCATCAAATCCGCAATCCTTAACATAATGATTTCCCACCTTTTTGCAAGTTTCGATAATTCTTCCCAATGTGGCATTATCACAAGTCATGACACTTTCATAGTGTTTTTTAGGAATAACCAATGTATGCCCATAGATGTCATTTGATATATCCAAGAAAGCCAAGCAAAAATCATCTTCATAAATTTTGTAACTAGGCATTTCACCATTTATAATTTTACAGAAAATACAATCTTTCATTTCTCTCTCCTTGAATAATTTCCTTTACTTCTTGCACGCCTTTTCAATAGTGTCCACAACGCAATTTATTATCTCGACCAGCCTGTTTTGATATTTTTTGTCCATGGTGTATTTGTAATTCACTTCCATTTGAATCGTCCAAATACCACAATCCTTAGCCACTTGTCCAGCCACAGTCTTTGAAGACGACTTAAATGGTTGGTCAACTTCAACGACAAACCCGTCGTTTTTCAAGTTATAACACAAAAAGTCAAAAAGTTTTTCATTCGCCTTAATGTTTTGTCCAAGATTTGTGCCAAATTCCACATCAATATTTCTGCTTTTCTTCATACCGTGAAAATCAATCAAAAATTTGATGTCGTTCGCATTGATATATCTTTTAAGTTCTTCCTTATAAGGACAAATCTCTTCAAAGTTTGCATCGTCATTGCAATTTTTTGTTTTGGCAATAAGATGTGCTCCTGTCCTTTTGGCTACATCAAGAGCAAGTGAAAGTGAGCCAGGCTCTTTAAATTTCGACTTTCCAAGACGCACTTGACTTACACCATGTGGCGCAGAGACAATAAATGGAATGTTTCCACTTTCTATAACAAAACTTTCGTCCTTGTTTTCTCTCAAAAATCTTTTTCTATCGTCATGAAATTTTCTAAAATTGAAATCTTTTACTTTCATACTTCTTTTCCACATTTCCTATGCAAATAATAACATATCAAAATTTTTTTTCAAAACATATAAAAGCAAAAACAAAAAAAGAGCGGGAAAATACCGCCCAGTTTTAATTCCTTTATAAAGTTTATTTGTTTTCGCCATTTTGGCTATCGTTTTCATCTTTGTCTATAATGATAACATCTTCATTAAGTTTTTTCTTGAATCTGTTTACTTTTCCTTTGAAAATAAACATAGAAACAAGTTTCATAATACCATCATAAATCAAAACAATGCCAAGGAAAATAAGTGCAATTTTTTGTCCAGCAAAAGGATAGGCCATGAGCACGATTGAAACTACAACCATTGTTGCCGCATAAATCATATAGAGCCACCAATTTTTAAGACCAAATCTTCTGTAATCCATAGAGTTTTGCATTTTGACAAGTCCGCTAAACAAAAGCACAACGCCAACAAGAACAGAAAACACTTGTGGAGATGTAATTTGTGGAGCAAAAGCGAAAATCAAAGTGCCGACAACAAGTTCACAAATTCCATTCATAAAACCAAAAGGTTCAAGTCCATAAAAGAAATAACTAACAATTCCGCATATACCAAAAAACATTATAAACGCCCCAAAGATATAGCACAAAGTCAAAATTGTTGATGACGGAACGCAAACAAAGCAAATACCAAGTGCAATCAAAAGAAAAGAAATAATTCCGTTGAAAACATTAACTTTCTTAAATAAATCTTTCAATTTTTCCATTTTTACCTCCATGTTGATTAGTCAACATCTGCCATTATTTTAAAAAAAACAAACAAAATAGTCAAGAAAAACAAACTACATTCAAACAATTTTTCCCAAAAACTACAATAATATTGCAAATTTTCAACAAAAGTTTGTTAAATGCTGTAAATTTGTTTGCAATTACTTAAAATTTTTTTATAATAAATTAAGGAGAAAAAATGAAAAAGACTTATGCAAACATTTATTGCGGACATTTTGCCAAAATTATGTCAAATTATTCAATAGTTGGCGTTTCAATAATGATTGCAATCTTGCTTGGCACTCTTGTTTCAGCATTATGGTATGCCTTGGCATTCTGTATTGTATTTATTGTCGTTATCTTTTCTATCGGTATGGTGTTTATTGCCTCACCAAACTTTATACCAAATTTATTGAATAGTGGTGACGGAATGATGACATTTATCACATCTTGCTATGTTGCATATCCATACTTGTTTGGCATAACAATCGCCACATCAGTTACATCACTTGTTTTTCTTTGTGTTCAAAAAGACAAGAAGCCAATTGGAAGGATTGTTCTTACAAGCATCATTATTGCCATTACACTTGCTCTTGGGATAGTTTATTTCTGTGGAGGTATGGGCAAATGAAAATATTAAATCTAAAACTTCAAGGCGGATATGAATATCGCCCAATAATTGAAATTGATGGAAAAGAAGTCGCTTACAAACGCAATAAACACGAAGCAGCAATGATTACCTATCAAACCGAAAAAGATTCTGTTGACATAAAAATCAAAAACATATTGGAAATAAATGGCCCATGGTGGTGGTTTATGCAAATGTTGTTCTTCATTATTTCAATTTTTGGAATATTAAACCAACGCTTGGAAAAGACTTGCTATATCATTGATTACCAAGCAAACATCGACCTTCCAAACGAACAAAACGATGTTACACTCAAAATAAACTTGGCAAAAGACGGAGCAAAAGCGGTTGACGTTTTGAGCGAGACAAAACCAAGAGATGAATTTACAAATCTTTTCACACTTGACCAAACAGCAAAAAAACGTAAAAAAATATTAAAAATCTCATACATCATAAGCTGGATAGTTCTCGTAGTCGTAGTTGTCGCAGTGTTGTTTGCAGTTCTATAATAATAAAGCAAAAAAGGAGAAAGAAAAATGAAATTTTGTGTTAAAAACAAATTGTTGTCCCTTGGTGGAAGTTCAACTGTTAAGGATGAAAGCGGAAACGACATTTTCAAAGTAAAAGGCAAGATTTTTTCATTAACAAAAAAGAAAAAAATTTACAACATGGAAGGAAAACTTTTGTATGTCGTAAAAAACAAACTTATAAACTGGTGGACGCATGCAAGTTTTATAAAAGATCCAGAAGGACAAATCGTTGGCAAGGTCAAAAATCGTGGATTAAAATTTGGATATGATGTTGTTGGATGCAGCGATGAAATTTCAATCAATGGTTGGTCTTTGACAGGCTGTCAAATAATGAAAAATGGTGAAAAAATTGGTTCTATAACCACCCAATTTTTTGCTATGAGTGACACATTCAATGTGGAGCTCAATGACAACGAAGATCCAGCATTCATAACCGCTCTTATAATTGCAATGGATAATGTAAGAGATAGAGCTACAAGAACATAATTATTTACAAAAGTCAAAAAATCAAAATGTTTTTCACAACAAAAAAATCAGCACTTCCGCTGATTTTTATTTTTGTTTAAAATTTTAATTTATCAAACAAAACACTAATCAATACTATTTGTCAAATCGTCGATATAGTTTTGATTCTTTTTGTTTTTGTACATTATTGCATCTTCCAAAGACATATGATAACTTTCAATTTTTCTAGAAAGAGAATTTTTATAATTTTTGTACTCTTCAGTTCCTCTTTCAACCCAATGAGTATGTGGCAAAATCAAATTATAACAGCCGTCATCTGTTTCATAAAATGCACATAGTGTATCACCCGTTTTAAAACTTGAAAATCCTTTCAAAACGTCTGCCCAGCACTTTACAGCATGTTGGTTGTCCAAAACTACACAATCATCACCCGTTTTTTCATAATATAATTGCTTCAAATTTGTCACTTTTCTGTCTTTTCTAACATACTTTGACATAACATATTCAGTCTTTTCGCCATTAACTTCAACAAATCTAGGTAATGCAAGAAGCAATGTTGGATAAATTCTGTTTTTATGATAAACATGATAATCATAATCCACTGCTGCATCAGCAGTTTTTTCTTCCAAACTTGATCCCATTCTTATTGTTGTTCCATCAATAGAAGCATATTTAGACGCACTCAAACCTGAATACAAGATTGACGCCAATTTTTCCAACGGCTCATATGTCGAAAACTCATCTCTAAAATCATTTATTTGATGAGCCAAAATAATAAACTCATCAACATCACTTATTTCTTTGAAGTAATTTTTCAAAAAATCAGCCAACTCTTGTTTGCTGTTAAATTTCATAAATTCGCAACTTTCTTCCATCAATTATCCTTTTAATTTGGCGCAGAGAAAGAGATTCGAACTCTTGGTGCAATTTCTTGCACACAGCCTTTCCAGGGCTGCACCTTAAACCACTCGGACATCTCTGCATAATTGGTTTAATTATATTTTTAATATAACTTCTGCATCAAAAACCAATGCTTCAAATGTAGCTATTATAACACAAATGGAAGATTAAATCAATAGAAACAAAAAAAATAAGCACCATGAGATGCTTAATATTTTTTATCAATAATTCCACCGCCCAAGCAAGTCCCATCTTCAGTATACAACACTACAAATTGTCCTTCAGTAATTGCTCTTTGTCTTTCCACAAAATCAACTTGAATATGCGTGTTGTCCAAAACTTTTACATGCACTTTTTGGTCAGGTTGTCGATATCTAAATTTTGCATAGCAATCAAACTCTTTTTCGTCTGGCACCTGTGGTATCCAGTTGAATGTATCCGCATAAAGCCCATTAGAGAACAATTCCTCACACTCACCTTGACTGACATACAAAACATTGTTTGCAAGGTCTTTTTTCAAAACGAACCATCTCTCACCATTTCCACCATGTTTTCCACCAATGTTCAATCCTCTTCTTTGCCCAATGGTATAATACATCAGCCCTTCATGAGTCCCCACAACTTTGTTGTCAAGTGTGCAAATTTTCCCTGCCTGTGCTGGCAAATATTGTTTCAAAAACTTTCTAAAATTTCTCTCTCCAATAAAGCAAATTCCTGTCGAATCTTTCTTTTCGGCAGTTGAAAGTTCCAATTCTTTTGCAATTTCTCTAACTTCTTTCTTTTCGATATCAGCAAGCGGAAACAAAACAGAAGAAAGTTGTGCTTGTGAAAGTTGATTCAAAAAATATGATTGGTCTTTTGTCAAATCTTTTGCTTTTGCAAGATAAGTTTTTCCGTCTTTCACATATGTTTTTGCATAATGCCCTGTGGCAATCATGTCTGCACCAAGTTGTTTTGCTTTTTCCAAAAATGGTCCAAACTTGATTTCTCTATTGCATAAAACATCAGGGTTTGGCGTTCTTCCAGCTTTGTATTCATCAAGGAAATATTGAAAAACTCTGTCATAATATTCTTTTGCATAATTTACAGAAAAATATGGTATTCCAATCCTTGTGCAAACACGCTTTACATCTTCATAATCTTCTTCAGCAGTGCATTCGCCATCGGTCTCCTCCCAATTTATCATGAAAAGCCCAATAACATCATGCCCCTGTTTTTTTAGCAAATAAGCCGCAACTGATGAATCTACACCACCAGAAATACCTACAACAACTCTCATTTTGAAACTACCTCATCGCCCATATTTTCAACAATAACAGGCACTTTAAATTTTTTGAAACAAACATAAACCAAACTTACAATCCACGAGAATGCATAAATCCCAACTGGCAGATAAAAATATGTTACCGCATCACTACCAAGGGCAAGAATTTGAGCATTGAAAATTGTGCAAAGAATCATATAAACAAATGACAAAGTTGTAAGTCCGCCTTTAATATATTTGCCGACATAATAATATTGTCCACCAACAAGTCCCAAAAATAGTGTTATCATCAAAAGTTTAAACCAATTGACATCTTGTGGATATTGATTTGTGTAAATAACAAAATCTTTGTCAAACTTCAAAATTCTCCTTTTTGCAGCCTTGTTTGTTGCATATTGCAAGCGAGAAAAAATCAAACCACAATCGTCACATTTTTCTTGGCTTAACAAACATTTATTTCCACATCTAGGGCATTTTTTGTATGCACTTCTCTTCTTTTTAAACATATCTAACACAATTTTAAATAAAAACCCACACAAAGTCAAGTAAGAAACAAAATTTCAGCATAACATCAAGCAAATTTACCAAGTATAAAAAACAAACACTTTTGACAATTCATAAAGAAATGAAAAAAACCAAAAAAGAAAACCATCACTATTGATGGTCTTTCAATTTTTCACTTGCCTTGTTGAAATAGACAAAAGATGGTTTGTCATCGGGCACATAATGTAAAATATATGAGAAAGTTTCTTTTGCTTCTTCATATTTTTTCTCGTTGTAAGCACGCACACCATTTTCAAATTTGTTTTTGAGTTTTTTAAGTTTTTCTTTTTTGTTTTTCGGATAATAATTCAAACTTTCAAACAACGGCAAACATCCGCCATCGTCCAGTGACAAAGCCCCTGTATAACGATAATCAAACTCAAAATTTTGAGGGAGTTCGTTTAATGACGGCTTTGAAATCAAAAGTTTTGTGCCAATATACATATTTATTTCTTCCATTTTGCTAGCAAGATTGACAACATCTGAAATAATTGTTGGACTTTTTCGGTCTTCATCTCCGACAATTCCAAAAATGATTTCGCCAGTATTTATTGAAATTCTAGCATCAATTGCTGGCAACTCTTTTTGACTCTTATTTTTCACATCTATTGCTCGAAATATAGCGTGTGCGCACTCAATAGCGTCTTGTGGTTTAGAGAAAACGGCCAAAATTCCATCTCCCAAATATTTGTCAACAAATCCACCATATCGTTTAATAAGTGGTGCAACCACTTTCAAATACGAATTTATATAATTAAAATTCTCTTCAAGACTCAAACTTCGTGAAATATTTGTCGCACTTTTAAGGTCGCAAAATAGTGTTGTAGCATTCTTTTTTACTTGATTTCCAAGTTCCAATTCTTCAATGCTACTTTTCCCCAAAAATTTGAAAAATTGTTTTGGAATAAACTTCTGCGTTTCCAAATTTGTCTGTCTAATTTTGTTTTCTTTTTCTTTGAAATTGTAATTGATTTTGTTGAGAGAGTGCTCAATTTCCTTAAACTGCTTTCCTCCGCCAATTTTAAAGTCATTATATTTCATTCTTCCATCACCCAATTTCTGTGTAACATTTTCCACTTTTGATAAAGGTCGGCAAGAAAACAAAACAATCACAAAAACCAAAACCAAATACACAAGTGTTGCCACTCCAGCCCAAAGATAATTGTTGTAAGCATTGTCTTGAGTCGCAATCTTCAAAGTCGCGCGTACCGACTCCGCTGTAGGCCCAGTCATATTCTTTACAGCAGTGATATAAACCATAAATGAACCATAAACCAAAGTCATTGGAAAAATCGAAAAGAAAATCATACTGGACAGCCTTTGTGTCTTCAAAAATCTAATAAACAAAATAGTAAAGAAAACATTAAACAAGATTTGAAATGCCAAACTCACCCAAGCGAGTGGAGTAAAATTAAAGACAAAGCCATCACCTGTTGGGACAATAGCCTCCAATAAATACTTGCTCAAAAAGACATTTGGCACAAGCAAAACAAAAGTAATAACAATCAAAATTTTTGTTGAAGTTCTCATGCCAATATTTTGAGAAAGAAAAAAGATTGTATGCACACAAAAAACAAAAAAGTTGCAAATTATGTCATAATTTGTCAAAAGCGAGAAACAATAACAAAAAGGAGAATAATCATGGAAGAAAAAGAGATGCAAACAAAATATTTGAATGCAATTTATCAAAACACAAGGACTGCAATTCAATCAATTGAAGACATAATTTCAAAGACAGCTGACAGCGAGTTGATAAGCGAGTTGTCAAAAGAACAAGATGAATATAATTGCCTTGCAAAAGAATGTGAAAATTTTGCAAAGGCCGAGCGCATTGAAGACCTCAAAGACAACAACTGGATAGAAAAGACAAAATTATGGGCAAGTGTAAATATGGGAACTATGATGGACAAAAGCACTCGCAACATTGCAGAGATGGTTTTAATTGGAACTTTCATGGGAATTTTGACCTGTTACAAAGATAAAGAAGACCACAAAAATGTTTCAATCGAACTTGATGAAATTATGAATAAATTATACGAATTTGAGAGAAAAAATATCGACAGATTATTGCCATTTTTGAAAAATAATTAAAAATTAAAATATAAAATAAAAAATATAATAAAAAAATGTAAATAAATACCAAAAATATATAAAAAAATCAATTTTTAATCAATAAAATATATTTTTTGCTAATTTTTGGCATGTTTTTCAATTATTTTAAAATTTTGATAAACGAAATACTTTTAAAAAATCTACGCAATGCTAAATACCGAACAGAAAACCATTTTCAAAAATATAAATAAAAATCATTAAAAATTAAATTTAATGATTTTTTATTGTCAAAATAGGTTTTTTATATATTTTTTATTATTTTTTCGAGTTTTGTGTCGTATGAAAAATTTAAAGCGAATTTTAAAATCATTCTTTCACTAATTTTTACTATTTTCCCATTATTTAAAATTACATAAAAAATATTTATTTTTTTTGTCTGCATTTTCTTTAAAAGTTCTGCAATGCTCACCATTTCGTTAACACACCAAATGCATGGTTTTGAAAAGTTTTTCATAGGCTTACAAAAGACATTTATTTTCTCATATTTGCTCCCAAAGTTTAAATCAATCACCCCAATAAACAAGAAACATGAATACAAAAGATATGTCGGGTTGAAGTTGATAAAAAGACATACAACAAACAAAATAAAGAAGAAAATAGCAAGTAAAATGTTAAAAACTTTTGTAATGTTTTTTGAAATTTTTTCTCCAAAAAATCTATTTCCAAGACATACAAAAATTCTTCCACCATCAAGCGGATAAGCAGGTAAAAGATTGAACAACCCCAACACAAAACTTGCGGTCACAAAACTTTCTGTAAAATAATAACTCACGGGGCAAATCCACCACAACCCCACAACTAGCAACGCAGTCACAAAATTGATTAATGGCCCGGCAAAAGCAATTTTTATTTCATCTTCTCTTTCAATGTCTTGCCCAAAATATGAAAGCGAAAAGCCATATGGAGAAATTGAAAATTTTGAAAGTTTATAACCCAAATGTTTCGCTTCAAAAAAATGTCCCGTCTCATGCAGAACAACTGCCAACAAATATCCAAGTCCACTCACAAACCCCAGCATAATCACAAGCCACAGCCAAATAATGATACTTATTGGATGAATTGAAAATTTTTTCATTTTGTGCACCCAACAAAAACGCTACACAAAATCACAACAATCACACAGCAAACAAATGTCCAAATCATAAACTTGCCAGAAATTTTGTGTTTTGGTTTGATTGTGTTGAAATTTTCACCATAAGATTTTTGCTTGTCCATAGCATAATATATGTTTCAACCGCATTTGATAAAACAAAAAAAGCGGATTATCCGCTTTCTTATAATCTTTTTATTTAATATTCAAACATCTACCATATTTTGTACATCAAGCATAAATCTATGCTATATTGTTGTCCCCTGCATTCTCGGTATCACCTTTGACATTTTGCAAATTTTCTTCGCCTTTCAAAAATTCAGGGATTTCTTCTTCATCTGGAAGTTTAAATTCGTTATACAAACTGTCGCTCTTTGGTTGGTCTTCGCCTTCTTCAATAACCTTAATTCTTTCCAAAAGTCCATCATAATCAGGAAGTTCTGCCAAATCTTTCAAATTGAAACGCTTCAAAAATGTTTCAGTTGTAGCAAAAAGCAATGGTTTTCCAACTGCATCTTTTCTTCCAACAACTTCAATCATGTTTTGGTCACTCAAAATTTGCACTGCATAGTCGCAGTTTACTCTTCTTATATCCTCAATTTCAAGTTTTGTAATAGGTTGTTTATAAGCAATGATTGCCAAAGTTTCAAGTGCTGCTCTTGTCAATGATTTCTCTCTGATTGGATTCAAAACCTCACTGATATAATCAGCATACATAGGATTTGACGCAAGTTGAACCTTGTTTTTATAGGTTATGATGTGAATTCCATTATCACCAGAATATGTTTTTTGCAATTCTTCCAAAGCAGCATCAAGTTCTTTTTCAGTAATGTTTAATTTTTCGGCAATGAAAGGCTTTTCCACTCCCTCACCTGCAACAAAAAGGACTGAAAATACTATATCTTTCAAAAGTTTTTTGTTTTCAACATTCATTTTTACACCTCATTTGCCGTAATAACGATATTCCCAAAAGTTCCACTTTGCAGAACCTTGATTGTTTGCAATTTCAAGAGTTCCAAAAGTGCCAAAAATGTGTTTATAAGTTCACTTTTTGTCATCTCTTCGTCAAACAGCTCTTCAAATTCAAAACGCTTGCGTTCTTTTGCAAAGTTTCTGATTGAAATAATCTTTTCAGCAACAGTAAATCTGTCTTTAACAATCTTTTTAGGTTGTTCGTTTTCAACCGCTTTTTTGAGTTCTTCACGAGTCAAAACCCTTGCAAAAGCATCAAGAAGTTGGTCAAGAACCATATCTTTCATGACAACTTTAACTTTTTCAGTTTCTTTGCCAGGTGCTCTGTAAAGTTTGTTTATGTCTTCAATTTCTTTTAAGTCTTTGCCTGCTTCCTTAAACAATTCATATTCTTTAAGTCTTCTCAAAAGCAAAGCTTCATCATCATCTTCGTCTTCTTCAACTTCTTTTTCAACAGGCAATACGCTCTTTGATTTGATTTCAATCAAAGTCGCAGCCACTGTGATAAACTCACTCGCCTTGTCCATGTCAACACTTTTGATATCTTGCATATATTCAAGGTATTGCTCCGTGATGTCAGCAAGTTTTACTGTGGCAATATCAAGCTTTGCGTCTTTAATAAGATGCAAAAGAAGGTCAAGTGGCCCTTCAAAGTTGTCAAGCTTAAATCTATAAGAATCTGCGTTTGAAAGAAGCATATCAGCATTTGCTGAACTTGTTTCAACATTTTCAACTTTTTCTTCCACAGTTTCCATTTTATCTCCGATTTAGACTTTTTAATTATACAAAAATTTGCGATTTTTGGCAAGCAAATAGCATAAATTAGGGCACATTTTGCCATCAAAATATCATGAAAAACAAAAAAAGAGCAAAATTGCTCTTTGATTGTCTTATAAATCTTTAAAACAAACCAATCAAAACAGTCTCAATGTCTCAAAATTTGCCCTAAAATGCCTGTATATCCCCTGTTTTTACCATTTCTCAAGAATAGTGTAAGCGGTTTCAAACCATGACAAATGTTTGATATCTTCTTTGATTATTACAGGGATTTTTTTGATAATATTTCCATTTTTTGAAACAGTAACTTCTCCAACTTTGTCACCTTTATGCGTTGGTGCAGACACTGAGTTTTTCATTTCAACTGATGTCTCATAGCCAGATTTGTCACCTTTCTTGACAACTGCAGCAAAAGTTTCTCCAGCATAAACATCCACAGTGTCTTGTTTGCCTTTTGATACCTTTATTTGTCCAACAGCAACATCAGCATCTACCAATTTTTCGCTGTCAAAATTTGAAAAACCATAATTGAAAAGCATAGCACTCTCATTAAATCTTGTTTTGCTGTTTTCTGCTCCAACTACAACAGAAATGAGTCTCATATCTCCACGCTTTGCAGAAGCTCCCAAACAGCATCCAGCTTCGTTTGTAGAACCAGTTTTTCCACCATCACAACCTTGATAATATCTTATCAATCTGTTTGTGTTTACAAGTTCTGTTTCTCTGCCAGATGGATGAACAAGTTTGTCCATCCAAATTGTGCTAAACTTGTGATATTCTTCATGCTTCAAAATTTCTTTCAAAAGAATGGCAGTATCTTTTGCTGAAGAATATTGTTCTGGTGCCGGAAGTCCAGTGCAATTTGCATAATGAGTATCATTCATGCCGAGTTCTTTTGCACGCTTGTTCATGCGATTTGTAAACGCTTTTTCATTGCCATTAAAATATTCAGCCAATGCCACACTAGCATCATTTGCAGAAGCCATAATCACTGATTTAATCAAATCCTCAAAACTATAGTCCACATAAGGATCCAAAAACACCTGTGAGCCACCCATACTCGATGCGTTTTCTGTTGTTGTTATTTTTGTGTCAAAAGCAACATTCCCCGCCTGCAACTCTTCAAGTGAAATCAATATTGTCATCATCTTAACCATGCTCGCAACTGGCAAGTGCTTTGTTTCGTCTTTTGAAAACAACACATCTCCACTTTGATATTCCATCAAAATTGCACTGCGAGATGAAATGTCAACATCTTTATCTACTGCATTTGTTGCAAAAGCGACTGCATCTATATTTACAAGTCCAATGCAAATCATACAAAGAGCCAACAAACACAAAACAGCACTGCTCAAAACTTTCTTCATAAATTTCTCCTTTTCGCTTATTTTCTTCAAAAGGAGACTTTTTATTCAATCACAGTCTTTGCAAAAAGTTTGCACTAAAACTTTGTCACAATATTTTTAAAATTTTTATCAAATAACCATAATCACTTTGCCATTCAAAACAAGAAGCAAAAGTGTTTCAGCCAAATTTATAACTAACAAAAACACGATAAAAAACACCACAAAAAGCAATCTGCTACACTCTGCACCGCCATACTTTTTGCAATTTGAATTGATTTTTTGAAAAATTATATAAAACATAACAAGAACAGACAAAATACAAAGTTGGCAAGGCAAGATGACAATAACTGCAGTTACAGCACTTCCAATGCCATAAAAAATGAAAATTAACGCAAAATTTAATCCAAAAAGATAACCACGATAGACAAACAAAACCAATGCAAGCGGAAATAAAAACGGAGAAAATGACAAACAAACCAGAATAACCGCATTGATTATAAGTGACAGACTGCGAGACAAAAAAGCCGAAGAAGATGCTGCAAAGCCAGAATAAAAATCACTTATTGAAATCTCTTGCAATTGGCATAAATTATAAGCATTATTATATTTTACAGCGACAAAAATGCCAGCACAAATTGCCACCAGCACAAATGCAAGAGTAATAATTATTTTCCAGCGATTTTCTTTGACAGCATTTTGACAAGAGAATTTCAACCCATTGAAAAAAGAATGAGATTTGTATGATTTACCCATACAATAAGATATTAAAACCGATACAAAAAAAGAACACGCAAAAGCGTGTCCAATAGAAATCAAAAATTTTGCTTTTAATCTTTGAAATGCAACAACTCACAAGCCAAAGATTTGAGTTGTTCATAAGTTATTCCTCCTTGGAAATAAGCAATATAAGGTTTTCTTATAGGGCTGTCGCAAGAAAGCTCAATTGAAGCCCCTTCAACAAATGTTCCCGCTGCCATAATAACCTTATCAGCATAACCAGCCATGTCATAAGGCATTGGCACAAAAGTGCTGTCAACTGGAGATAGTTTTTGAATAAGTTGAACAAATCTAATCAATTCATCTTCATTGTCAAAAACAACAGATTTGACGATATCAAAGCATTTTTCGTTTGTCTGTGGAATAATACCATATCCCAAACGCTTCATAACTTCTCCGACCAAAAGCCCGCCTTTCATAGCCTGACTAACAATGTGTGGAGCCATAAACAAACCTTGATAGAAAAGTCTGTAACCAGCCTCATAAGAGCCAGTTTCTCTGCCAAGAGAAGGACAAGTAAATCTTCTTTCGATGTTTTCAATCGCAAGTTTTGAGCCTACGATATAGCCACCTGTTGGAGCAAGCGAACCACCCAAATTTTTGATAAACGACCCCATGCAGACATCAGCACCGACATCTGTAGGTTCTCTTGTTTCCACCATCTCACCATAGCAGTTGTCGACCATAATAAATGTGCTTGGACTCAAACGCTTGATTTCTCTAAAGATTGGTTCCATAACATCAACAGAGATTGCCTTTCTGCTTGAATAGCCACGAGATTTTTGAACAAACACAACTCTAGGCTTAAGTTTTTTTACTGTTTTATAAATCTTTTCTTCATCAAAAGCACCGTCTTGTAAGTCAATGAATTTGATTTCAACGCCAAGACTTTCAAGACTGCCATTGTCTTTTCCAAACAAAGTGTCATGCAAAGTGTCATAAAGCGAACCAGTGATTGACAAAAGCAAATCTTTTGGTCTCAAAAGTCCATAAAGAGCGGTTGCAATAGTGTGAGTTCCGCAAGTAAGGTGTGGAGAGCACAAAGCATCTTCCGCATGGAAAACCTTTGCAATGACTTTTGAAAAGTCGTCTCTTCCTTTGTCACCATAACCATACCCACTCGTCCCTGAAAAGTGCGAAGTTGTTACCCCAACTTCTCTATATGCGTCCAAAACCTTCTTTTGGTTGAGATATGCAATGCGTTCTATTTCCTTAAACTGTGGTTGTAAATCTTTTTCAATACTTTCAATAATTTCCAAATCTTTCATTTTATTTTCTTTTCCCTTTATTCAAATCCTTGTTATTTATATCATTTTTATTCTTGTTTGTTTTAATTTTGTTTATATTTTGATTTTATATATCCAAAAATTATAAAACTCTTTTAAACATTTTTTCGAGTTCTTTGCGAGTAATTTTGACAATAATTGGTCTTCCATGTGGGCAAAGTGCAACACCATCTTTCAACTTATCAATGAGATAAGCGATTTGCTCTCTTGTCACATCGTCCCCTGCACGGATTGAATGTTTGCAAGCTGTTTGACATAATTTTTCGTTTATAATGTCACTTGCAGTGCGTTCTCTCATGTTTTCATCTGCCAAAATTTCCTCAAAGAACTTTTCAAGCCTAATTCCTGACAAAACGAAAGGAATGCTTGAAACTGAAAATTCATTGTCATTTTGTGTAATTTCAAAGCCAATGCTTCTCAAATTGTCCAATTTCTCTTCCAAATTTGCTCTGTCCTTTGCAAGAAGTTTAATCTTGTAAGGAATCAACATATCTTGCTTTGCGACATTATGCTCATTAATTTGTTTTTTGAGTTTGTCATAATTTTGTCTTTCATGCATGGCATGTTGGTCAATCACATAGATGCTGTCATCATATTCTGTGATAATATAAGTCTTAAACACAACTCCAATGATTTTTATCTCTTCTGCTTTCAATGTCAAAAATTTCTCTTCAACATAGTTTTCTTGTGCTGGTTTTGTGACATTTTCTGTCTTTTTAGCATCATTGTTATCATTGACTGACAATTCCACCTCATGCAAAACACTTTCGCCAGAATGGTCAAAATAGATGTTTCCACCAGGACGATTTTGATTTGCCAATGGGTCTGATTTTATTGTTGAGAATTGAGGCATATTGATGATTTCAATGCCTTTCTTTTGATATTCTTTTGGAGAAACAACTTTTTCTGCTGTCTCTTCTGTGTCAATGGAAATATTTTTAAAACTTGCTCCATCGTCTTGTGGCATCTTGTCAAATGCACTTTTTGTGAAAGTGTTGAATGATGTTTCTTGTGGATGTGCTTCATTTTTAATGTTAAATTTGTTCCAATCTTCTTCGTCTTTGTTTGTAAATTCAAAATCTGCAATCAAATTTGTTGAAACAAGTGCTCTTTCGACAGCACGGCGAATGATTCCAAAAATCTTGTTTGAATTGTCAAATTTGACTTCTTTTTTGTTTGGATGAACATTTACATCGACTTTGCCATAAGGTATGTCAAGTTTGATAACATAAATTGGATAGCGTCCCTTCATCAAAAGTGGTTCATATGCCCCTGAAACACATGCAGAAACCATATAGTTCTCGACATATCTTCCGTTTACAAACAATGTTTGATATGTTCTGTTTGGTCTTGAAAGTTTTGGAGAAACAACATACCCAGACACTTTAATTTCGTCTTCAACATAGTCAAGCTTGAGCAAATTTTCAAAAACATCTCGTCCATAAATCAAATATATCACTTCGTCCAATTTTCCAGAAGCGTGGTTGTAAACCGTTTTGCCATCAACGACATATTCAAAAGAGATTTCTGGATGAGCAAGCATAAACTTTTCAACCAAATGTGTAACTTCACTTTCTTCTGCCTTTGGCTTTTTCAAAAACTTTGCTCTTGCAGGAGTGTTGAAAAACAAGTTCTGCATAGTAAGGGTTGTCCCGTCAAGCCTTGCAACTTCTGTTATTTTTGAAATATCTCCACCATCAGCATCAATTTTATAACCTGTTTCACTGTCTTTTGTCTTTGTCGTAAGACTAATCATAGACACCGAAGCAATGCTTGCCAAAGCCTCACCACGAAATCCCAAAGTTGAAATTTCGTCCAAGTCATCAATATCAGAAATTTTGCTTGTTGCGTGTGGCAAAAAAGCAAGTGGAAGGTCATCTTTTGCAATTCCGCATCCGTCATCGGAAACACAAATTTTCTTTATTCCACCCTCTTCAATTTCGACTTTAACTTTTGTTGCACCAGCATCAATGCTGTTTTCAACAAGTTCCTTCACAACAGACGCAGGTCTTTCAACAACTTCACCTGCTGCTATTCTGTTGTAAATTCTAGGTGTCAAGACATTTATTGCCATTTTCTCTCCCCCTTTTTATTCTTCAGTTTTTGCTTTGTCAATCAAATCATTGAGCACTTCAAAACTTTCCATTGGTGACATACGATTTATGTCCATATCACGAAGCATTGAAAGAATTTTTTGTCCAAGTTTGTTGTTCTTCATTTGTTTTGTTCTCTCTTCATCTTCTCCAAAGATGTTCATATCAAGTTTTGTGTTCACCTTCTCAAGGTTTGCACTGATTTCTTTTGCTCTGTCCACAACTTTTTGTGGAACGCCGGCAAGTTGTGCAACTTCAACACCAAAACTTTTGTTTGCATGCCCTCTGACAATCTTTCTCAAAAAGACGATGCTGTCATTGATTTCTTTTACTGTGATTTTATAATTCTTCACTCCACGAATAACTCCCTCAAGTTCGGAAAGTTCGTGATAGTGTGTCGCAAACAATGTTTTGCAGTTGAGATTTTTTGAAATATATTCCACAACCGCCCAAGCGATTGAAAGACCGTCAAAAGTTGATGTTCCTCTTCCGATTTCGTCAAGCACAACCAAACTCTTGTCAGTTGCATTTGCCAAAATGTTTGCAACTTCACTCATTTCAACCATAAATGTGCTTTGTCCAAATGCCAAGTCATCACTTGCACCAACACGCGTGAAAATTCGGTCAGTTATTGCGATTTCTGCACTTTTTGCAGGCACAAAACTTCCAATATGAGCAAGGAAAGTGATAATGGCAACTTGTCTCATATAAGTGCTCTTTCCTGCCATATTTGGCCCTGTGATAATCATCATTTTGTTTTCGTCATTGTCAAGAAGTGTGTCGTTTGCGATGAATGAACCATCTTTAACAAATCTTTCAACAATAGGATGTCTTCCATCTATTATGTTGATTTGTTTTATATTTTTGTTTATTACTGGTTTGCAGAAATTGTATTTTACTGCACACATAGAAAGTGAAAGCAAAGCATCAATGTCAGCAACAACTTTTGCGACATCTCCAAATGCTGAAAGATAGTTTGACAAATAATCCAACAGAGTTTTGTAAATTTTCTCTTCAAGTTTGATTGCTTTTTCGTCTGAACCAAAAATTTTGTCTTCAATTGCCTTCAAATCTTCAGTTGTATATCTTTCTGCATTTGCAATGGTTTGTTTTCTTATATATCTCAAAGGCACCATGTCAGTTTGCCCTTTGCTAACTTCAATATAAAAACCAAACACATTGTTTGATGCAATTCTCAAAGTCTTGATTCCTGTTTTTTCTCGTTCTATCTCTTCAAGTTTTCTACACTCTTGATTTGCAATTTCTTTTGCATTTCTAAGGTCGTCAAGTTCTTGATTGAAACCTTCTCTAATATAACCACCTTCTTTTGTCAATGCAGGCGGTTTTTCTTTGATGGCACTTGAAAGAAGATTTACGATTTCACCAAAATCGACCAAAGCATCTCTGCAAGCAGAAAGCTTTTTTGATTTAACACCACCCAAAATTGATTTGATGTTTGGAAGTTCTGCCAAAGACATCTTGAGTGCATTCAAATCATTTGGCAAAACATTTCCATATGCAATTTTTCCACTGATACGCTCAATATCTTTGATGTTTGCAAGACTTTCTGTCAATCTATCTCTCAAAATGAGATTTTTTGAAAGTTCTTCCACGCTGTCAAGTCTGTCATTGATTTCTGTCGAACTTTGAAGTGGTTGGTCAAACATTGTTCTAAACTTTCTTGCACCCATGCTTGTTTTTGTCATATCCATAAGCCACAAAAGAGAGCCATATCTCTTTCTTTCACGAATAGATTCCACAAGTTCCAAGTTTCTTCTTGTGTTCATGTCAATAACCATGTATTGATTGTTTTTAACTTTTGTAATTTTGCTGATGTTTTTAAGTGACCTTTTTTGAGTCTCTTGCAAATATTCCAAAAGGGCTCCTATTGCAGGAATATCTTGTTTGTTTGTTTTGAGTTCAAAAACATTGACAGCGTTGTCTCCAAACTGTCTGCAAACATTTTCGTTTGCCTTTTCTGCTCCAAAAGCATATTCAAAATATTCTTCAAATCTTGGATAAACACCAAGTTTGAGCATTGGAAGATTGTTATAAAAATCCTTTGCTTTTGCATTTCCAATAACTTCCGATGGCATAATTCTGTTCAAAAGGTCTGCAAAGTTGCTTTCAAGTCCGCCGTCAAAATGGCAAAGGTTAAATTCTCCTGTTGTTATATCACAGTAAACAACTGACAATTTGTCATCATCCAAAAACATTGACATAATGTAGTTGTTTTTGCGTTCTTCAAGCATAGAATCATCAACAACAGTCCCTGCTGTAACGACTCTTACGACATCTCTTTCAACAATCTTCACACCTTTTTTAGGCTCTGTAAGTTGTTCGCAAATTGCCACTTTGTAGCCAAGAGAAACGAGTTTTGCGATATAAGTTTCTGCTGCATGATAAGGCACACCACACATAGGTGCTCTTTCATCAAGCCCACAGTTTTTCCCTGTCAAAGTCAAATCCAAAACCCTTGAGATTTCGATTGCGTCATCATAGAAAAGTTCATAAAAATCTCCGAGACGATAAAACAAAATACAATCCTTGTATTTCTCTTTCATTTGCAAATAGTGTTTCATCATTGATGATGGTTCTTTAACCGTTGCAACACTCATCTCTTGTTTTCCTCTTTTTGTATTTTCTTTTCAAGAGCCAAAAGTTCGTTGACTCTTCTTTGTTTGATTTCTTGTGGCACTTGTCCTTCCATCTTGCTTGCTACTGTCCCTTCACGTGGAGAATACATAAATGCAAAGATGCTGTCATATTTTACTTCGTTTACCAAACTCATTGTGTCCTGAAATTCTTCTTCAGTTTCAGTAGGAAATCCCACAATAAAGTCAGATGTAATGCGTGCATTTGGAATTTTTGCACGAATTTTATGTATGATGTCAAGATATTTTTCTCGAGTATATTTTCTGTTCATCAAATTCAAAATTCGATTGTTTCCACTTTGTGCAGGAAGATGAATATCTTTCAAAATTTTGTCTTCACTTGCAATAACATCAATCACATCTTCGGTCAAATCTTTTGGATGTGAAGTCATAAACCAAAGTTTGAAATCTCCGTCAAGTGCACAAATATCCTTCAAAAGTTTGGCAAAAGAGACACTTGGCACAAGATCTTTTCCATAAGAGTTAACATTTTGACCAAGAAGTGTAATTTTTTTATATTTTCCTTCACTCAAAATTTGTTTGATTTCTTTCAAAATGTTTTCTTCACTTCTGCTCTTTTCTCTTCCCTTAACATAAGGCACAATACAATAAGTGCAGAAATTGTTGCACCCTTGCATGATGTTTACCCAGGCATTGTCTCCGCTCGTGCGTTTGTAAGGAACAGTTTCGTCAATGTCGCCTTCATCCAAAAGTTCCAACTGACGACCTGTTTTCACAGCGTTGACATAATGCTCAAAGTTTGGCAAATTGAAAGTGCCAATAACAATATCAACAAACGGAAAAGTGTTCATTATATAGTTTGCAGTAGTTTGTTTTTGAGTCATACAACCACACACAGCGATAATAAGATTTGGATTTTGTTTTTTCAATTTTTTCAAAGCCCCAACATTTCCAAACACTCTGTCTTCTGCACCCTCCCTAATAGCACATGTATTGAAGACAATAAGGTCTGCATTTTCTCTTTTGTCAGCAAGTGTATAGCCCATTTTTTCGCAAATGGCAGCGAGTTTTTCTGATTCGTGGACATTCATTTGACATCCATAAGTAACGATAAAATATTTCATATCTCAATTATACAAAAAAAACACGATTAAAGCAAGTCAATAAGTGAATTTTTAGCATTTTTTGACACATAATACAAAAATGAAGAAAATTGTCAAAATATGTCTAATCTCATTGGTTTTGATAGCAACTTTCGCCAGTGTCCTTTGCGGAAGTTTACTCGCAGTTAGTTATGCGAAATACCAAAAAATTCCACTAAACACGGAAAGCATAACATCGCCGTCACTTTTCATTGAAGTTTACGACAGCGAAAACAAACCAATGAAGGAAGAAAATCAATTCAATGGAGATTTTTGCAAATTTGAAGACATTCCACAACACACAAAAGATGCTTTTATTTCCATTGAAGATAAAGATTTTTATAAACACAACGGCTTAAACAAAAAGCGTATAGCCAAAGCGATGTTAAACAATCTCAAGAGCATGCGTCTAAAAGAAGGAGCATCTACAATAAGCCAACAACTCATCAAAAACACTCACCTTTCAAACGAAAAAACCTTTGAAAGAAAACTCAAAGAAATTGCTCTTACGAAAAAATTGGAAAAGAGTTTCAGCAAGGAAGAAATACTTGAAAGTTATTTAAACATAATCTTTTTTGGAAATAACTGTTATGGAATAGAAAGTGCAAGCAGATATTATTTTGACAAAGAAGCAAAGGATTTAAACTTAAACGAAAGTTGCACATTGGCAGGGATTATCAAATCACCAACAAAATATTCTCCAATCTTAAATTATGAAAACTCGCTCAAACGTAGAAATTTGATTTTGAGCGAAATGGAAAAAGACGGGAAAATCACTATTGACGAAAAAATCGCCACACAAAATCAACCAATCACGCTCTCTGTCTCTCCACAACACGCCAACAAACTCAATTCTTACTCACAAGCAAGCATCGATGAATCAGCAAAAATTTTGGGGATTTCTGCAAAACAAATTGCAATTGGAGAATACAAAATCCATACATACTGTGATGAAAACAAACAAAATGCAATCAAAAATGCCCTTTCAAACAATAAAATTGATAGTGTCGCTTGTGCTGGAATCGTGATTGATGCAAAAACACATGGTGTGACGGCTTTCAGCGGAGAATGCAACTACAAAATTTTGGATTTGAAAAGGCAACCAGCATCTTGTTTGAAGCCACTTTTAGTCTATGCTCCTGCCTTGAATGAAGATGTCATTACTCCAGCGACTCAAATTTTGGACGAGCCACTTAAAATTGGAGATTATACCCCTGCAAATGTCAGCAAAAAATTTAAAGGTTATGTCTCTGTAACCGACTCCGTAAAACAATCAATAAACATTCCTGCAATCAAAGTTTTAAGTTATATTGGAATTGACACTGGCAAGCAATATGCAGAAAAAATGGGCATAAAATTTGATGAAAATGACGATAGTTATGCCCTTGCTCTTGGCGGAATGACATATGGCACAAATTTGAAAGATTTAACAAGCGCCTACACAACTTTTGCAAACAATGGACTATTTGCGAACTCAACTTTTGTGCAATACATAACCGACAAAAACAACAAACTGGTCTATATTCACAAACCAATCGAAAATATGGTTTTTAGAGAAGACAGCAGTTTTCTTATGACAAGCATATTGCAAGAGACAGCAAAAAGCGGAACAGCAAGAAAATTGTCCAATATTTCCAACACTGAAGTAGCATCAAAAACTGGCACAGTCGGCAAGAAAAATGCATCAGGGAATATTGATGCTTACAACATTTCTTACACCCCAACAGAAGCAATCGGAGTTTGGTATGGTTCAATTTCAAACGAACCAATCAAGATTGCCGGCGGAAATCAACCTACAGAAATTGCAAGACAATACATCTCATCTCAAACATACGAAAAAACAACTTTTGATGTCCCTTCATCAGTAACGGAAGTGAAAATTGACACCATTGAAAGAGACGAAAATCACCGCCTTGCCATTGCAAGCCAATATGCTCCAGCACGCTATACTGAAACCTGCCTGTTCTCTCGTTTCAATATGCCTTCTGACATCTCTCAAAACTTCATTGACCGCCCACAAATCACTGCCGAAGCATCAGTTGAAAAAAAACAAATTGTCATAAAATTAGATGCCCAAAAACATCTCAAATACACAATAGAAAAAGACAACATTCCACTTCAAACTCTGACCGAAAAACAAGGTCAAACAACATTGAGATTTGCCTTCCCCGAACAAGAAACAGCTATAAAAATCACAGCAACTTACAACAACAGCGAAAACGGTGAAAATTTGGCAAGCACAAAAATTTTCAAACTTTGCAAAACAAAAAGCGAATCACGAACTCAAAACCAAAAATGGTATATATAATTTTTCAAAATCTAATATTCAAATGATTTTCAAAATCAAATAAAAAAAGACGACCTAAAATCGTCTTTTTTATTTTACTTTTCTTCGTTTTTTGTTTCTGTTTCAAAATTTTCAATTTCAACCTTGTTTTTCTTTGACTTTTTGCCAAAATGCTTTGTCAAACAAATTGCAAATGGCACCGCACAAATTGCAACAGTTGGAAGAGTCGTAAAAATCAAAATTCCGCGCAATGCAGACACATCAACACCACACCAAACAAGGATAGGAATATTCAAAAATCCTATCACCAAGATTGCTATTGAGATTATCCACTCAAAAACAGTCCGAAACTTTTTCATGTTACATATCTATGTCGTCATCAGTAACATCAGTGCCAACTGCACTTTCGTCTCCGCCTGCGACCTGTTCTCTAATCTTTGTTTCGATTTCTTTCATAATGTCTGGGTTCTTTTCAAGATAAATCTTTGTGTTCTCTTTCCCTTGTCCAATTTTTTCATCGTTATAAGAGAACCAAGCACCGCTCTTCTTGATAAGTCCAAGATTGAGTGCAACATCCAAAATGCATCCAGATTTTGAAATTCCTTGACCATACATAATATCAAATTCTGCAGTTTTGAAAGGTGGAGCAAGTTTGTTTTTAACAACTTTTACCTTCGTTCTGTTTCCTATGACATTTGAACCTTCTTTGATTGTGTCAGTTTTTCTAACATCCAAACGAATGCTTGCATAAAACTTTAAAGCCTTTCCACCTGTTGTTGTTTCAGGAGAACCAAACATAACTCCAATCTTGTCACGAAGTTGGTTGATGAAAATAACTGCTGTGTTGCTTTTTGAAGAAACAGAAGTCATTTTACGAAGCGCTTGGCTCATCATTCTCGCTTGAAGACCAACATGATTGTCGCCCATTTCTCCATCAATTTCAGCCTTTGGAGTAAGTGCAGCAACAGAGTCCACAACGATAATATCAAACGCACCAGAACGAATAAGCGTATCACAAATGTTGAGTGCTTGTTCGCCGTTGTCAGGTTGAGAAACATACAAAGATTTTGTATCTACTCCCAATTTTTCAGCATAAGCTGGGTCAAGAGCATGTTCTGCATCAATAAATGCTGCTCTTCCGCCAAGTTTTTGTGCTTCTGCAACCATATGCAAAGAAACAGTAGTTTTACCAGAAGACTCTGGTCCATAAATTTCAATAATTCTTCCACGTGGGATACCACCGATTCCAAGAGCAAGGTCAAGTGTCAAACAGCCAGAAGGAATGACATCAACTTTTTGATATGGATGATCGCCAAGTTTCATGATAGCACCCTTTCCAAAGTCTTTTTCAATTTTGAGAAGGGCTTGTTCGAGAGCTTCTTCTCTTGGGTCTTTCTTTTCTTTTTCAGCCATAAAAATCTCCTAATATCTTTAATTAAAATTATTATACTACAATTTTAAAATCTTTCAAAATGATTAAAGATATTTTTCAAAAATAACAATAAAAAAACATGCTCGAAAGCATGTCAATTTTTATTTTGCAGAGTCTTTCAAAACCTGTCTGTTGTTTGAGACATATTTCCATGCAGAAACAATTGTCAAGATGACCGTAACAGCCAAGAAAACATAACCAATAATGTTTAAAGCAGTGTTTGCAATTGCCCAACCTTGCACATTTGCGTCATAAAATTCTGTGATAACAAAAGCATAAAGGAAGTAGAAAATAAGTGTAATAAATTGGAAAACAGCCTTAACTTTTCCATAAAAATCAGCAGCCAAAACAACATTTTTTGTGGCAGCGATTTGACGGAAAGCACTAATTATCAATTCTCTTGCAAGAATGATAAATGCGGCGATGATTCCAACATAAACAGGCATAATTGCAGGCAAATAAGCCATGTTGCTTGCAGCTGGAGTTCCTTGCAAATAATGTGGTGTGATTGGCCAAGCAATCAAAACCAAAAGTCCTGCCATAACAAGCACCTTGTCCGCAATAGGGTCAAGAAATTTGCCAAGATTTGTGACAAGTCCACGCTTTCTTGCGATTTTGCCATCCAAAAAGTCAGTAAGGCAAGCAGCAGCAAACACAATCGCTGCAACAAGTTTTCCGTATGGAATAAAATCAGCCATATAGAAAAACACAAAAACTGGAATAAGAGCAAGTCTTACACAAGTTATTTTATTTGGTAGATTCATAATATTCTCCTTTATAATTTTCACCGTCAAAATCTATAAACTTGACAGTTACAAATTGTCCAACTTTAACATTTTCATTATCCACAATTTCCACCCCAAAGTCAACTGTTGGAGAGAGAAATTCAGTATGTCCGAAATAAACACCCTTTGTTTCGTCAAAATAGTCCACCAAAACCTTGAAAACTTTTCCCATTTTCTCTTTTGCTTTTTGACTTGCTACTTTGCTTTGCAACTTTTGAATTTTCTTCAAACGTCTACGTTTTGTCCACTCGCTGATTTGTCCATCCATATAATAACTTGGAGTGTTTTCTTCGCGATAATATGGAAAGAAACCAGCATAGTCAAATTTTGTGTCTTCAACAAAATCACAAAGTTTTTTGAAATCCTTTTTGGTTTCGCTTGGATAACCAACAATAAATGTTGTGCGGAGTGCGATGTTGTGATATTCGCCTGTGAGTTTTTCTACAAGTTTTCTTGTTTTTTCTTCATCCAACTTTCTTCTCATACTCGACAAAATTCTGTCGTCAATATGTTGAAGTGGTATGTCCAAATATTTGCACATTTTTGGTTCTTTTTCAATGAAATTTAAGAGTTTTTCATCTACTTTTTCAGGATAAGCATAATGAAGTCTAATCCATTCAATTCCGTCAATTTTTGCAAGCTTTTGACAAAGTTCTATCAAACAATTTTTCTTGTATAAATCTTCCCCATAACGAGTGGAATCTTGCGCCACAATCACAAGTTCTTTAATATTTTGTCTTGCAAGATATTTGGCTTCGTCAACGATTTTTTCCATAGGGAAACTTCTATATCTGCCTTTGATTCTTGGAATGGTGCAGAAAGAGCAAACATTACTACAACCATCAGCGATTTTTAAATATGCATAAGAACCACGGCTGGTAAAAATTCTGCCATCAATATCTTTTTGTTTTGAATGTTTGATTTCATAAAGTCTTTCAATGACTTGGCAGATGTTTGCATTGTCTTCAACCGTCAAAAATGCATCAACTTCTGGAATTTGTTTCAAAAGTTCGTCTCTATGCCTTTGTGCCAAACAACCACTTACAAGCACCTTTTCCAATTTGTTTTTGTCTTTAAGCAAACACATTTGAAAAATGTTGTCAAGAGCCTCTTGTTTTGCTGGTGTAATAAACGCACAAGTGTTTATTATAACTATGTTTGCATCACTTGGATCGTCCACAATTTCAAATCCATATTCTTTCAATCTAAATAGCATTTTTTCAAGGTCAACCCTGTTCTTGTCGCACCCTAAAGAGATGGCTGATATTTTTTTATCTTTAAGTTTTTCGTCCATATTTTTTCTTATTTTCCCTTCTAAATTAGTCAACATTTCCAAAGATTTGTTCAAATTCTTCCATAGTGATATAAACCGTTCTACCCTTTACACCGTCAGCACTTGAAATATAGCCAGCCGCTTCCATTTGGTCAATGATTCTTGCCGCTCTTGGATAGCCAATGGCAAATCTACGGCGAATCATTGTTGCACTTGCTTGTTTGCATTCAATAGATGCCTTGAGTGCTTGTGGCAAAAGAGGATCCATGTCATTGTTGTAATTTGCACCATCATTCCCACTGCCCTTGTTTGGATTGTTGATTTGGACTTCAATATCTTTGTCGAAAATCGGTTTGTTGTTGTCTCTCACATAATCTACAATGTTGTTTATTTCATTTGTTGTAATAAAGCAACCTTGAACACGTATTGGGTCTTTTGCCCCATTTGGAAAATAAAGCATATCACCTTTTCCAAGCAACTTTTCTGCACCAACTCTACCCAAAATTGTCATAGAATCAACTGCACTTGTTACGGCAAATGAGATACGAGATGGGAAGTTTGATTTGATAAGTCCTGTAATTACATCAACAGAAGGTCTCTGTGTCGCCAAAATCAAATGGATACCGGCAGCACGAGCTTTCTGTGCAAGACGACAAACCTTTTCTTCAACATCTTTCTTTCCTGTCATCATAAGGTCTGCAAGTTCATCTACAATAATTACAATAAATGGCATTTTCTCGACTTTCCCAGCCAAAACATCTGGCGTTTGGTTGTATTCATCACTGGTTCTAACCCTAGCATTTCTCAAAATCTCAAAACGTCTTTCCATTTCATTTACTGCCCATGAGAGTGTGTTTATTGCCTTTTGAGTGTCACAAACAATCTCTGGCATAATCAAATGAGGCAATCCTTCATAAGAAGAGAACTCCACACGTTTAGGGTCAATCAAAATGATACGGACATCTTCTGGAGAAGCCTTATACATAATACTTAAAATGATTGCATTCAAGCAAACACTCTTTCCAGAGCCTGTTGCCCCAGCCACCAAAAGGTGTGTAAGCTTTTGCATATTACAGCAAATTGTGTGGCCATTGATGTCCTTTCCAAGAGCAAATGTCAATGGAGATGAGCCCTGTGTAAATTCTTTTGAAAGCAAAACATCTTTCAAACTGATTGTTGCAATAGATGAATTTGGCACCTCAATTCCCACAACACTCTTGCCTGGCACTGGTGCTTCAATGCGTATAGCACCTTCTGCAGCAAGTGATAATGCAATGTCATCAGCTCTGTTTTTAATTTTTGAAACAGAGATACCTTGTGGCATTTCAAGTTCGTATCTAGTTACCGCTGGCCCAATAACAACCCCCTGAACTTTTGCAGGGACACCAAATGTTTCAAGCAAATTTTCCAAGAGAACTCTCTTAACTGCAACATCTTCATTCAACGTTGACAAATCCACACTTTGAGTTGTAATAAAGTCAATTGGTGGTTTTTCGTAGACATATGGTTCTTTTGGTTTTTCTTCTTCCTCTTGTGCAAGTGATGGATTTCCATCTCTTGAGAGCATTCCATTTCTTGCAGAAATTCTATCATAATCTCTCTCAAAACTATCTCTTGCATCTCTGTCGTCTTGACTCATGTTTCTATCTTCTCTGTCTCGTCCAAAACTTCTGTCAAACGAAGGCCTGTCAAGTCTTCCGCCATTGTTTCTGTCAGGAAGTCTGTCAATGACATTTTGTTCTGAATTTGACTGTTCCATCTCTTGATAAATGTCAGGATTTTCACTCTTTTCTTCTTCAATGGCACTGCGCAAAATGTCGTCAGCACGCTCAACCAATTCTTCACTCTTTACATCTGGCAAAGATTTTTGAGGTTCTTGTGATTCTACATCTTCAACATTGTCTTCGTGATTTTCTTCACTTGAAATTTGAGAATTTTCATCAATATATTCATGATACGATTCTTCCACATGTTGATTTGAAGTTGAAACATAACTTTGTGATGGTTGTTCATATGTTGGCTGTGTCTGTGTTTGTTGTGGTTTTTCTTCAACATAATCGCTTGAATTGTTTTTCAAAGCATCAAAGTTTTGATTTATTTCTTCTTTCTCAGGTGTTGGAGTATTGTTTTTCTTAACATCTTTAAAATATTCATCAATATCAATTTGCGGTGGCGTCAAAATAAGTTCTCGAAGTGATTTTGGCTTTGGTTGTTCAACTGGCTTTTGAGCGACTGGTGTTTTTTCTTCATACTCATACGCCCTATCTCTTTTCTTGTCAAGCCCCAAAATTTGTCTGGTTGTAAGTTTTTCAGTTTTCGCTTGTTCTTCCTTCAAGTTCCCACCCAAAACAACATTTGGCACTTCACTTTCTGTCTTCTCTTTTTTCTGGTCAATAACAATTTCTTCTTGTGCATCTTCTTCGACAACTTTTCCAGTTTTCTTGTCTTTTATTTGCACAGAAACAGGTTCGTCTTCTTGCTTCTGCTTTTTCATATACTTGAGACTGTCAAGCAAAAGTGCTAGACACAAAACAAATGCAAGTGCAAAAATTATATATGCCCCATAGATGTTTGCCATCCAAAGGAAAATTGTTGTGAAAATTCCAATACAAAAACCGCCTGCTGTCCATTTCAAGTGATAGTTCTTTGCCATATAGTCCCAAAATGACAAATCACCTTTGTTTCCGACAATGGCAAGTTGCAAAATACACAATGCAAAAAAGACGGTCAAGATCAAAAAGACAGTATATTTTTTAGGCATAACATATCTTCTGTTGTTTACAAGAGCAAGTCCAATGATACATAAAATTATGCAAAGTGGAAAACCAAAAACTCCAAAAAGTCCAAGAAAGAAAGTTTGAAGTGCTGGCACGATGCCAGTCAAAAACAAAAAGATGACCGAAGCAACGGCAATCAAAGAAAAACCAACAATTTTTTTCACATTTGGATTTTTTTCTTTTTTCTTCTTTGAATTAAGTTTATAAACAGCCATCAACGCCCTCCAAAAGAGATATGTCAAAAAGATAAATCAAAGATTTATCCAATTTACAATTATGATTATAACATTAAAGCATGAAAACAACAAACAGATTTAACAAAAAATCAAATTTGAAGAGCAAATTTTGTCGCAAAAAAGAAACCACCACAAAATTGAAAGAAACTAACGATAAAAATTTTTCAAAAAACTAAAAATCAGTCAATTTGACCAATGTTTTGAGAAACTGTGCAAAGCGAAAAGCCTTTTTGTTTGAGTGTTTTGATTATCTTGTCGAGTGCATTTTTTGTCGCTTCTGTTGGATGCATCAAAACAAGGTCTCCACCCTTGCAATTCTTAATAGCCCTTTGATAAATCAAATCGCTGTTTTTATCGCGCCAATCAATTGTATCTCGTCCATCAGTCCACATAATTGTGCGGTAGCCAAGTTCAGTGGCGATTTCAACTGTCTTTTTGCTATAAGACCCACTTGGTGGCGCAAACAAATTCATGTCAATGCCAATAAGAGTTTTGACAAGTTTGTGAGTGTTTATGATTTCTTCATAATTTTTCTCGGCAGAAAGTTTTCCTTGGTCTTTGTGATAATAACCATGATTTCCAATTTCATGCCCCTCGTCACATATTTTTTTGAGCATTTCACTTTCTTTAACTGCCCAAGTTCCTCCTACAAAAAAGGTGGTTTTTACATCATTATCTTTCAAAATTTGGAGCATTTCGTCAAGATATTCGGTCCCCCAATAAACATTTATCATCAATGATATTTTGTTTAATTTTTCATCTCCACGATAATAAACTCCATTAACAACGGTCGACGAAGTCACAAAATTTATGCCATACACAGCAACACAAGAAACTGAGACAAGCATGACAAAAATAATCATGTTTGTCAAGATTTTTCTTCCACTAAATGTCCAAAAATGCAATCTTTTCATGTTATAAGATATGATGGACAAGCAAAAAAATTACAAAAAATCAAACAAAAAAACACTTCATTTTTTGAAGTGTTTTTGAATAGTTTTAACTAACTTTTTCGATTTTTCAGCAGATTTTATTCAGCTTCGTTTGTTTCAACACCTGCTACATTCCCTGCCAAATATTCATAATAATCATAAATCAAATTGTTTAAATCAGAAACAAGATGTCTTATGTTTCTAAACTTCTTTGACACATAATTAAGCCCAATAACAAGCCCATTTACAACCATCAAGTCTCTTTTTTCGCATGCTTTTATGATTGAGTTAAGCACAAATTCAAGGTCGTCCAAAACTTCTGTCCTTTTCTTCTCAAATTTTAAAATTGCAAGCATTTGGTTGCAAGATTTAACAATTTCTGACAGGAGTTCATCCAAGTGTGGAAATTGTGCTTCTTCTTGCTTTTTTTCTTCTTCTTTTTGCATCAATTTTTCTTCTTCAATTTGATTTTTTATATCATCAATTGTGATGTTTGTGTCAAGCTCAAACAATTTGCAAATTGTGTCTCTATATGGTTTTATAACTTTTTCCAAAAAGTTTTGCATTGGTGTCAATTTTTTGTCTTGAAAATATGTCTCCAAAAATTGATTTGCATTGATTTTGTCATTGATGATGTTGTTGAAAATAGTAACAAACAAAGCAAGTTTTTTCTTGTCATCAGTAGGGATTGAAACTTTCACTGCCCCTGTTTTTTTGTCAACAGAAAACGCTTTTGCAAATTCTTCATCTTCATCAAATTCTTCAAGACAAGAAGAAAGAAGGTCAATGACATCTTCGCTTTTTGTCATAACAGACAAAAATTTGTCGAGTTTTTTGTTGAGGTCAAGAAATTTTCCTGTAAGCATATCATTGCACGCCAACACAAATTTTTCTACATCAAGAATATTTTTTGCTTCCATCAAAACCTCCATAACTTACATGCTATTTTATCATATATTCACAAAAAAACAAATAAATTTGCGAAGAAGGTTAAAAAAAATTGATTTTTTTTGCAATTTCATATAAAATGCTACTATCTCTTTTGATATGGAGTTTTTATGGATTATGATGCAGTAACCAACAAATTGATAATTCTCTTCTGTATGGACAAGATGGAAATGCCTCTTACAGAAAACTCTATCATTGAAATTTGCTCCGTAAAAAACAACTGGGTAAACTATATGGATTGTCTTGATTTGTTGTATCAACTTTCAGAGGCCAAACTTATTTACAAGACCGAATGCAAAGAAGGCGAAATGCGTTACAACCTCACTTTTGAAGGAAGAGATTGTTTGTCATATTTTTATAAGAGAATACCAAACAATTTGAGAGATGAAATCACAAATTATGCCAAAGCAAACCGCCTTTCAATCAAACAATCACAAGAATATTATGCAAACTACACTGACGCAGACGATGGTTCTTATCTTGTAACAATGAGAATTTATGAAAGTTTGATAAATACTCCACTTTTTGAGATTCAAGTCAAAGCTCCAACCCGTCAAGCAGCCGAAGAAGCATGCAAAAAATGGCGTCAAAGTGCACCAAACATTTATGAATACATCTTCGACAATTTGATTAACACTGACTAAAAAACACAATCAAATTATAGATTTCAAAAAGATACATACGAACAACAACACATTTACGGGTTGTTGTTTTTTCAATTGTGGTGGATGAAAACACAGCCAAAGCCATCTTTACAGACACTGAAAAAGCCCAAAAACACAATCTTTCAAAACCTCTTTACTTTTGAATATCTTTTTGATATAATCATTATATGAATAAAAACAAAGTTTTAGAGGTAAAAGGTCTCACTGTTTTAATTAAAGAGCGTTTTCTTGTCAAGGACATAAATTTTTCTATGGAAGAAGGCGAATGCTTTGGTGTTATTGGTGAAGAAAAATCAGGAAAAACAAGCCTTCTCAAAGCAATATCGGGCTCTTTGCCAATCAGTGCAGGAAATGTTTTAATTGAAGGTAAAGACATAATTAAAAACCCAGATATTTTGAAATGCGTAAATATCTGTCTTGACCCACCAATGTTTTTCAAATATCAAACTGTTTTTGAAAACATTAAATATTTGTCAATGTTAAGCGAAAGTTGTGACAAAGAAAAAATCATAAAGGTATTAAACAAATTCAATCTTGGACACAAACTCAAAACAAGAGTTTTGTTCTTGTCTTATTATGAAAAGAAATTGATGGCACTTGCGCTCGCCTTTTTGACCCAACCAAAACTTTTGCTTTTGGACGAACCTTTCAAAAGTCTTCCCCCTGACAATATTGCAGAAGTAAAGAGCTTTTTGAAAGAAATTAGAAATCAAGGCACAAGCATCATCATCTCTTCAAACGGTGTTGAAAAATTGGAAGACGTTTGTGAAAAATTTATCTTTATGGAAAACAGAAGTATCAAAGAAGTTTTAACAAACAAAGCTTTCTCAGAATTCGATGACAGCCAAACCTATGCATTTATTGAAGTAAAATATCCGCACTATGCAGGCAAACTTATCATGGATAACTTTGGTTTGCCAGTCAAACTTCTTGGGAAAAAAGTCTTGTTTGATGTTGACGAAGACTCCGTTGCTGACATAGTCAGATACATCACAAAAAAAGAAATAGCAATCTCAAAAGCCGGCTATTTGAGCAAAAAAGCAGAAAGGATTTTTGCACAACTTGCTCCTTATTTCAAGGAGGACAGCCAGTGAAAAAGATATTAAAAATCGCAACATACGACTTCAAGAGATTGATAATAAACCCAATTTCAATAGTCTGCCTTATCACGATTTTGGCAGTTTGTATGATTACTGGTGTCGTTCACAAAATCGAACCAACACCTATTTACAGTGCCACAATTTCTGGTGAAACCGCAAAAGCAGTTTATTCTAACTTCAATTCTGCTTCATATACCCACGACAACAAATCAAAATTGGATAACTGTTTGACAGCAGGAGAAGATTATTTAACAGTCCAAAAAAATCCTTGCTATGAATATTCGACACTTGTGTCAATAAACAACGAATTTTTGCAAGTGCAAAGAGAAGTCGTCAAATTTAAACAAACAGGCTCTTGTGTTTACACAGAAGAAAACAACATTGACCAAATCGAACTTTCCACCAATCACCTTGAAAATTTTATTGAAGATTTTGAATTGATGGAAGAATTTGAAACAAGATTGATTTTCACAAAAAAAGAATTTGAAAAATTGAAAGCAACCTCAACTTATTTCCACAACCAAATTCGTGCGACAATCTCCATTTCAGAAATTTTAAATCAAATGTATGACAATTCTTCAAGATTTAAGGATTTAGACAACATAACAAGAAATGTCTTTGTTTGGAAAGTTGACAGCGAAAAACTTGAAAATTATCATAAGAATTATATTGAACAAGCTCAACTCAAAACAAGCAAAATTTTGTCTGAAATGAGCAATTTGTATAATGAAGCTGAAGCAAGTGCAACATCAAACACAAAGTTTACAATCGACATGAAAAATCTTGTGACAAGTTACAAACTCACTTGCGAAAGCGGTGCAAAAGCGGTTGAACTCGAACTTAAACTTGCTCTTGAAAAGCATTTTGGGAAACTTCGCAATTTATACCACTTTGACGACATTTCAACAGAAGATACCAAAGTAGCACTTGCAAAAACACAATTTTATTTGAACGACAGCAGCGTTTATTATACCCAATATCAACAACCCCTCAATTTCAACACAGCATCATATCAAGTTTCGGTTTACGACCATGCATATTTTGTGATAAGCATAATAGGATTCTTGACAATTTTGTTTGGAATTTTCTGCACTTACAAATTGTTCGGACTTGACAGAAGAAATGGAAAAATCGATATCATTTTGTCACAAAAAGTTTCGTTTAACGAAGTGTTTTTAGGCAAATTCTTGGCAGTAATTTTGACAACTTCATTTGTTTTGGGGCTCTATTCTGTTTTTAGTTTAACTTGGGGATTTATTGCATATCCAGCCCTTGCAAACAACATCTTGGCAGTTTTCAATCTTTCATCTGCTTACACAATCAATCCATTCTTGTTCTTCTTGATAAAACTTATTGGAATCGAACTTCAAGTAATCTTCTATTCAACAATCACTGTATTTACATTAAACTTGTCAAGAAAATTTGAGTTGTGTTTTGGAATCTCAATAGCAATCTTCGTGGCAGCAACAATTTGCAACATCTTCTTTAACGGGAATTTGATATATTGCTTACTCCCATTCATACACGCAGATTTGACATCATTCCTTGGCGGAGCAACAATGGAGACGGCATTCTTAAGGACATCTCTATACACCTACGGAAATTTCTTCATATCCCTTGTCTATTATTTGGTCGTTGTTGTGTTGTTATTTAACTTTACAAAACAGTTGTTCAAAAAGAACTAATCAATCAAAAAGTCATCAAAATCGGTGACTTTTTATTTTTGTGCTTCATTAAAAGCAAATTTGAGCGAAATTGCCGCAAAAGCATGGAAAATACGAAATAATGCTTAAAAATTTTTAATTTATTTTGTACATTCATTTGCAATTTGTTGATATTTTTGATAAAATTAAAAAATAGTTAGGAGAAACAAAAACAAATGAATTATAAAATAGTAACCGAAGCATCCGTTGATATGCCAAGAGAATTTGCAGAAGAAAATGACATTACAATTCTTCCAATCGAAGTAAATTTCAACGGCGACTTATATCCAGAAGGCTTGCCAAATGACCGATTTTATAAAAAATTGAAAGAAGGCATCATTCCAAAAACAAGCCAACCAAATCAATACAAATTTGAATCTGCATTTACACCATATGCAAACAAAGAAGATTGGTTCGTTATTACTATTGTTATTTCATCTGACCTTGCTGGCACATTGGCACAAGCCCGAAATGCTGTTGAAAGCCTTGGAATGAAAAATGTCTATATTTGTGACTCAAGAGTAACAACCTGGGCTGAAGGTGCAATGATTATCGAACTCGTAAAATATATAAAAGCACACAAAGATGCCACACCAGAACAAGTCATTGCCGAACTTGAAAAACTAAAATCAAATGTAAAGCTTGTCGCTGTTATTGGTGACCTTAAATATCTTAAACAAGGTGGAAGATTGTCAGCAACAAGTTACTTTGCAGCATCAGTATTAAACATCAAACCTATCATCAATCTTGATGGCGGAAAGGTGAACAATGTCGCAAAGAAAATTGGAGAAAAGGCAAATGAATATATGGTAGCTTGTGCAAACAAGAGAAACAAAGACTACCCTGTATATTTCGGACATTCAAACAACGAAACTTTGGCAAAAAACTTTATCAAAAAATATGCAACCCAACTCGACATAAACCCAGAAACAGCACCTGTTTTTGAAATTGGTTGTGTTGTTGGTACACACGTTGGCCCAAACTGCTATGGAATGGTATATTTCAATTAATCAATCCACTGCATTTGACCAAGCCATACAAAAACTAAACAAAAAAACTTGTGAAAACAAATCACAAGTTTTTTATTTCAAAATTTTTCACCTTCCCAATGGTTATACAAGCCGATTTCCAAATGGTTTTATTCTGCTTGCTTGAATTTCGATATTAAAGACAAATTTGTCACCATCACGCCTAAATCTCACCACCAAATCGTCAGCAAGCAAGAAAAAATTTCTAGCAATCGGCGTTATTTCTCCTTTCAAAACCTCTGCCACCAACTGCGGATTTGTAAATTTGTCTCTTATCAAAAGCTCGTTTATTTTGTCCATATGCTTTCACCACCATTTTATACAAGTTTTTTAATGTTTCGTTTCAAATACCCCATCAAACCACGATATTTGTAAGTGCAATCATAGATTTTTTTGCAGCCGGTATGTATGTTTTCGGCAAGCAAAGTAAAAGCTCTTGCACTTTCGCAATCCGTCATAATTCTCCCATCCATAGACATTTTTGACACCTTGTCATCTTCTGGAATTACACCCAAAAGTGGTATTCCCATCGCTTTGACAATGCTTTCAATGTCAATCATTTCACCAGAAAGAAGCATATCGCCACGCATTCGGTTTATGACAAGTCCTTTGCTTTCAATGTTGTATTGTGACAAAATGCCAATCACCTTATCAGCATCTCTTATTGAAGAAATGTGTGGCGTAACAACTATCAAAGCCTCTGTTGCTGGATAAACTGCCCTGTGAAAACCAGCTTCTACCCCAGCCGGACAATCAAGCAAGATATAATCAAACGAGTGGTCAATGATGTCAACAATGTTTTTAATGTGCTCTCCAGTAATTTTGCTTGCAGAATAAGTGTGAGAAGACGGCAAAAGATAGAGAGATGGATAATCTTGACTCTGCACAAGTGCCTGTCTAACTCTACATTTCCCAGAAACAACATCAGTTATGTCAAAAATAACTTGTCTTTCAAGTCCCATAATAACATCAAGGTTGTTTAGTCCAATATCTGCATCAATCACAACAACACGAAAACCAAGTCTTGAAAGATAGACCCCCAAATTTGCACAAACTGTGGTTTTTCCCACACCACCCTTTCCGCTTGTAACAACAATTTTTCTTGCCATAAAGAAAACACCTCTATGAACATTATAAAATTTTCGCAAAGTCCAAACAAAATTATAACTGCACCAAATTATGCGATTTGTGTCTTATTTTGCCAAATCAAAAAAACAAAAAAAAGGGAGGCTAACCTCTCCTTATAAACAATTAAAAACATTTTAATTACAAGTTTTTGATAATACTTTCCAAAAGTTGTTGGTCAGAAAGAAGTTTCCCTGCCCCCAAAATCGTAACATTGTCAACATCTTCGCTTATTTCAAATGGATAATCCAAATTTTTCTTCAAATAATCATCAAGTCCTTGCATTTTTGCACAACCGCCAACAATCAAAATCTTGTTGTTTATGATATCAGCCACAATTTCTGGTGGCAACGTGTTTATTGTTGTGTCAATAGCTCTGACAATTTCGCTGAAAAATGGTTCAATAGCCTTTCTCAAATCACTAGACAAAATCACAACTGATTTTGGAGATTTTGTTCTGGCATCAACACCTGTTATTTCCATGTTTAATGTGTCATTTGTATACAAACTTCCAACTTCATTTTTCAACATTTCTGCTGTTGGCAAACCAATAACAAGTTCTTGTGTATATGCCAAAAAGTTTGAAATTGAAGCATCAATATTTCTTCCGCCAACACCCAGAGTTGCACCTTTCAAAATGGTTGACATATTTATAACTGCGATGTCTGTGGCTGTTCCGCCTATATCAACTACCATATTTACCTTTGAACTGTCAACATTTCTGCCTTCGCCAATGCAAGAACACAAAACTGATGGCACAAGCACAACATAACCAAGGTTTGCACCTTCACAAACATTCAAAATGTTTTCCTTTTCTCTTGCAGTGAGCCCACAAGGAATGATGAAAAGTGCACTATCTTCATGCTCTCTAAATCCAACTTTGCTCAAAAAATGTTTAAGCAAAATGACCGAATATTCATAATTTGAATGTTCGCCACTTGCAGATGGAGTGAAAATTTCAACATTTTCTTTTGTCTTTCCAACAAGTTTTTTTGCGTCATTGCCCATGGCGACAACTTTATATCCGTCATCAGTAGGTTCTGCAGCAATCAAAGTAGGTTCTTTGAGTGCCAAGCCTTGTCCTTTGACATAAATACATGTGTATCCACCACCCATTTCAATCGCATATTTGATTTTTCTCATCATAATATCACCTCGAAATTTTAAAATACAAAACTTACACTTTTAAGTTGAGTCCCCAAAGTGCCAAGCTCGTAATAATAAATCACACCTTTATTTCCTTTTTCTATTTGGTAAAGACTTCTAACAAGTTCGGTCTTTGTGTCAGCAGAACGAGTAAAATACCCGATTTTTATTGAAGAAATGACATTGTTTTTCCCAAGCACAGTGCGTCCATCATAAACCCAATCTTCAAACAAATAATATCCTTCTGTAGTTCCGCCTGCAAAAGCGATTATCTCATCAGTAAATACTTGCCAAGAGTTGTTGAAATAGAAATATTCTTCTTGTCCAACATTTGAATTTGCTACTGTCGTATAACAATAGATTTCTGTCTTATCAAAGCCCACTACGCTGTCCACAATGACATTTTTGTATTGTGTTTGTTTTTTGTAGTTTTTCACTACATCATTCAAAAACAAATCCACATCATCAATCGGAATAATCACATAACTGCCATCAGTCAATGTTTTGTCAAAAGAGAGTCCCAAAAGTCCCCCATTATCATTGAAAATTGCTCCACCGCCAAAACTTTCGGTTGATTCTTTCAATTCGACTGTATAACAATCTTCAATAATAAAATCAACAGCATTTTTGCCTTCAATTTCGGTTGAGGAGTAAATGTTTGTAAGATTTGTATCAACGATCGCACCTGTCCAAACTGTTTTTGTCTTCATTGGAGAACCCACTGCAATCACACTTGAATAAAGAGCCGATTTTGAGATTGAGACATAGGGGATTTTGATTTCTCCTTCTTCTCCCAAGACATTTTCGCATTTCAAAACGGCAATGTCATAGTTCATGTCGCCATACAAGAGTTTTCCGTCATAAACTTTTCCAGAATTTGCTAAAATTGTGATTTGCGTATCGTCATTGCAAAAGCGAAATTCGTTGTATGGTGCAATAATATAACCATCTTGTCTAATATTTACGCCCACAACACTTTTTTCTGTCTCTTCAAAAGTAATTTCGTCAGTCACAGTAAATTTTATTTCCATGGTCGCATCAAGATACATTTCTCCAATAGAATAGTCGGACATAAATGGCCACAAAGACACTTTCAAAGAGATGTTGTATGGTGAGATATAGAAAAAGTAAACCACAACAAACAAATAACACAAGATTATTGTGACAAAACCAAACAATATGGACCAAAGAACTTTGGATTTGCTCCCCTCTTTCTTACTCATACAAACCTTTTGATTTTTAATTCAATTAAATTATTTGCAAACTCTTTTTGAAAATGCGTTTAAAATCATCAGAAATTTTCATGCTTTGCATAATTTCAAATGAAGGGTCAGCAGTTACGACTGTTTTCATAATGATTGAATCGCCCAAAATGTCACAAACAATGTCATTTATGATATTTTTTCTAGATGCATTCAAATTTACTGCCAAATTTACAAGCACGCCGAGTTTTCTAACCGCCTCAACATCTTCGTCAGTCAAAATATCTTTATATTTCATAATTTCAGCCAAGTTGAAGTTGTCAAGATTTTGACAAGTGCAAGCAAATGCTGCAAGCAAAATTTCTTTTTGCGTTGCCCCAGCGATGTTTGAATTTAAGATTGTGTAGAAAGAATGTCTTTGATAGTTGCTGAAATTGATAAACTTCCCACAGTCAAACATATAAGCAGCAATTTTCAAAGGTTTAACATACATTCTTGGCAATTTGTGAACAACTTTGAGTTGTTTGAAAAGCAAAATTGCCATATCATAAACTTGATTGTTTATTGCCAAGCCTTCTTTTTTAAATTCATAATAACTATCCAAACTGTTTTGCAACAAGTCTGTATATTTTTCATTTGCAATGCCAACCAAATTGCTCAAAACAACACCTTCAAGAGCATTTGCTGATGAGACAGTGATTGTTGGAGCTTTCAAGGCTTCATACAAAGCATACATAATTGCAAGTCCGCCATTGATACTTTCAGAACCTTCTGGCCCAATACCTTTGATTTTTTTAACTTTTTGAGCATCAAGGTCTTTTGCAAAGTCGCAAACCTTTGCCAAACCTTCTTGAGTAAGGTCATAGTTGTTGTCAATATCAAGAGGAAATCTTGAAAGTTTTTTTGCAATTCTTGAAATATCAATAAATGATGGTCCACAACCTATAATTGTGTCTTCTTCATAAGCTTTTACAAGAGTTGATTTTTTAAGTTCTTTCTTCATTGCAGAAACCATTTCGCTGAAACTAATTCCAGAAGCGCTCAAATTGCTGTAACCATAAGGAATAGAATTGTATTCAACAACATTTCTGCGGTTGAACTTCAAAATGAAAGTTTCATATGATGCAATATCAATAATATACCCTTTTGATGCATCAATGTTTGCCATGCAAGACATATAGATATATTTAACTTTCTCTTCGTCATTAACGATGATGAAATTCATTCCTGTATTTGTGTAAATTTCATCCAAAAGACCACGATAATTTCTTGCTTTGACAATAATGTTTGAAGCAAGAGCAATCATTTTGCCAACATTGAAAGTTTCAATCGTATAACGATAGATGTTTAATATTTTCAAGATGTCAGCTTTTGATTTTGGACTAAACAAACAATCTTTTGTGATGTCGTTTGTCAAGTCATAATAATTTTCAACTTCTTCCAAAATTCTGTATCTGCCATTTCTACTTTGGACAATCAACAATTTTATCTTCTTCTCTGTGAGTTGAACGTAAGCAATATTTTCCATAATAAATCCTCTCTTATTTTTTTGACATAGTTTGAAAATGTTTTTATTTGTCGATATCAATTGCCCCAACTGGACAACTTGCTTGACAAGAACCGCAATGGATGCATTTTGCTTTGTCAATTTGTGCCTTTCCGTTTTCATCAAATGAAATTGCGCCTACTGGACAAATAGCAACACAAGTTCCACAACCAATACATTTTTCTTTATCAACCATAATTCACCTCATAACGAAATTTTTACCTTTGCTTAAAATATAACAAAGTATATATAAATTTACGCTATAAATATAACATAAAAATGACATTTTGTCCACTATTTTTTGAATACTTTTACAAATTCTACCACTGCAAGGACACACAAAAAACCGCCAAAAATCATTTTTAAAATTTTCGATGGCAAAAATGACATCAAAACCGCTCCTAAAATGGAAAAAATAACACCAAAAAATATTATCCAAAATAGATTTTTTGTGATGATAAAACCGTTCTTAAAATGTATGTAAATTGAGAAAATTGCCATCACCAAAAAACTTAACAAATTGAGTCCTTGAGCAAGCTTTTGGTCGACACCCAAAAAGATGGTCAAAATAGGTATCAAAAGCGTTCCGCCACCCATTCCAAGTCCACCAAAAACGCCTGACATAAAACCCGCTAAAATATAGAAAAAATATAGCATTTACGCCCCTCCAAAAAAAAGAAAATTTATCATCCAATCAGCAATCTTATGCCACCTGCCAGCATAACAAAAACAAAGATAATTCTGATGATTTTTGAAGGCAAAATTTTGAGTAAAAATGACCCCAAAATTCCACCCAAAAGCACCCCTGTGCCCACTGTCAAAAAAGGTATCGTTTCAAGATTGCCAGAAAGCAAATAAATGACTGCACTAACGAAAGAAATTGGTAAAATAACCACGATTGCTGTCGCATGTGAATATTTGTTTTGCAAATGTAGCACCTTTTCAAGTAAGGGAACACAAATCATGCCACCGCCTCCGCCAAAAAAACCGTTTATAAATCCAATTATTGCTCCGCAAACCATCAAAATAAGTTTGCTTTTGGCTGGCAATTTTTCACTTTTTTCTCTTTTTGTCGTCAAATTTTTGTTTTCCATGCTATTATTGTTAATATTTTTAAAAAAAATATTTGATTATTTATAATAAATGTATTATAATATGTCAGTTAAACTTATGTTAAACTTTATAGTAAAGGGTGAGGTATGAAAAAATTTAGAACAATCAAAAGCAAAATCATTATGTTTATCTTTGCACTTATTCTTCCTTTGTCTGCAACAGGACTCGTTTACACATTTGATGCGATGGAAAATGCAAAGGCTGATGACAATGTGTCATCAACAAATTATTATTCTGGGTATATGAAAGAAGTGTCTTTGACAAACAACAACTTCAATTCTTCAAGTTCTACCTATTCAATCAGCACATCTTTGTCTGGTTGGACTGGACAAATGTCTGACAGAAGAACAACAGCCGGAATCATCAACACTGGAAACACATTCCAAAACTATATGTCAAGCACCTACCGTCTTGCAAAGAATCCGCTTAGCAAAGCAACTGACAAACACATTTTGATGATAAATTCAAAGACTGACGACTCTTCTAGCTCGGCAAAATATGCTACTGCAAGACAAGGATACAAATCAAGCACAATCAGCCTTGACAAAAATTCTTTCTATTCTTTCCAAGTAGCATTCAAAAGTGATACAAACTACAACTCATACACAAGTTATGTTCACTTTGGCGAAATCAGTGGAGACACAACAATTTCAAAAGAAGCATTTGAAAAAGTTTCATTTGGAAAATATGTGTCTTTCACATACAAGAGCAAAAACTATTATCTTTTGAAAGATTTGCAAGAAAATTCAGTTACAACTGGTGCAATCGAAAATATCTCTGTTTTCTATGAAGATGATGAATATGTTGGCTTCATGAAAGATGACACTACTCCTGTTTATGTTTCTGTAAATGATTTGGAAAAGACAATAATCAACGATAACGAAACAAAGATTGATGTCAAAGCAAATTCAACACTTTATACTTGCTCACTTGTTTATCAAAAAAACAACTCTACTGAAAACTACAAAGTTTTGGACGGAACAAAATATTACACAACAAAAACCGACTACACATCATTAAACGACTATGTTTATGGATCTATGTATCTTGATGGTTTGACAGACGAAAATGGTGACCCAGTTGAAGCAAAATATGTAAAGGTATCTTCAAAAGAATGGGAAACTTTCTATTTCTTTGTAGCAACAGGGAACAAAGCACAAAGCGTAACTTTGGATTTGTGGCTTGGAGAGAATGTTGCTGGTCATGAAAGCAGTGGTGTAGTTTTCTATGATGATTGTCATGTATATCAATATAGTGAAAACAATTTCTGGAAAACATATCAATCATACTTTGGCAAAAAGTATTCACAAGACATCACAAACAGCGACGGAACAACCACAACCAACACATTTGACTGTGTAAACCTTGTAGATTTGAGAAATGACACAAAACTTAATTACTCATCCCACAACCTTGACTTTGAAGAAGGCATCTATAATGAAGATGTAACATCACTCAAAAACTGGAAGAAAGACGGAAGCGGAAATGCACAAGTTTTCAATTCAAAAGCTCCTCAATATTTCAAGAGCACAACTGGATATGACTTTGTAGGTTCAAACCTTTCATGCACAGTAAACATTGATGAAGAAGAAATCACACTTACTCCAAACAACTATGTTTTGGGTCTTTGGACAAAAAATAACAATGTAAAAGTTAAATCAAACAACATCGATATCAATGCAAACGAAATCTACAAAATCAAGGCTTACTACAAAATTTCAGAACTTACAAACGGAAATGTTTATTTGTTTATAGAAGAAAATGACACAGTGCTTTCAACATACAACCTTACAAAAGACCAATATACTTTGAAAGGTGAAACAGCAAGCAGCAGCGTTTCTTCAAATGCAGCAAACGACTTCACAAACAACTATGGAACAATTGAGTTTTATGTAAAGGGTGGAGCATTATACAACTCATCAATCAATGTTTCTTTGGGACTTGGGAAATCCGATGAATCATCAACAGGCTGTGTAGTTTTTGATGATATAACAATCGAAAAAGCCACATCTTCTGATTATGAAAATGCAACAAACAAAGCAACACTTGACGAAAAGACTGGAACTTTGACAGTTCCAAACGGAAACTTTAACAAAATCACTATTGACGAAGACTTTAAAGCACCATATGCTGCAGAAAACTGGAAAGTTACTGGTGGAAATGGACTTTTGTTTAACGGTGTTATCGGCACAGAAAGCACAACCTACAACAAATATGTAAGTTTGTTTAATGCTTACCAAGCAAACCCTGAAACTGCTGATAATAACAACCCATATTACTGGGCATCTTATGCAAATCCTGCAAACAGCCAAAACAAGACAAATGTTCCTGACAATGTTATGATGCTTGCAAACCTCAACAAATCATGGCAAAAATTGACATCAGAAAATATGTCTTTGGAAGCTAGTGCAACTTATCAATTAAACTTCAAATACAAAACATACAACACATCAGCAAACACAGCAAAATTTAAAGTTTCATTGTATTCAAAAGACGGAGTAAAACTCTTTGAATCACAAGAATTGACATCAAATGGTTCTTGGTCAGCAGAAGGATATTCAATGTATTTGAAATCATTTGCTGGTGCAAGCGAAGTTTATATCGTAATTGATTTCGGAACACAAGACAACATGGTTGAAGGTTTTGCCTACTTTGATAACTTTGAATTGAGCAAGGTTGAAAGCGAAGTTTATGACAACAAAGTAAACAATGCAGAAGGAAATGAAGATAAGTTTGGCATTGTTAACATGACAGATTTCTTCCTTAACATTCCTACAAACAACATCACAGAAGACTTGAACACATCTACTACCCCTGCATTTACTGGTTCTGTTTCAAGCACTGATGGAAACCACATTCTTGGCGGCATCGTAAAGAGTGACAAGTTTGCAAATGAAGACACACTGAAATCATTTGAAATCACAAAAGAATCAGCTGATGAAGAAAGCAAAAATGTCTTCTTTATCACAAGCCAAGGCGTCGGTTCTTATACAATCGAATCAAACTTCAACATTGACTTGAAAGCGGATACTTATTATGCATTGTCATTCAAACTTAAAACTGCATTTAGATACAGTTCAAACAATGAAGAACTTGACAAGAAAAAGAATTATTCATTTGGAACAACTTTTGGTTTGACAGGTTTTGATTATATGACCAAACTCAAATCAAACAAAGACTATGAAACATACACAATGTATTTCAATCCATCTGAAGCAAAATCTGCAAAACTCCATATTGCATTTGTTTGTGACTCAAACGAAACAATCGGAACTATGGCACTTTATGATATCGTGTTTGAAGAATCTACAGAAGATGCTTACAACACAGCAAAAGAAACAGCAAGCGGGAAAAACTTTGACATAAACGAAGACAGAGTTTTTGTTTCAAAAGCAGATGGTTCTACAGACAATGATGACAACAAAGATAACGACAACAACAATGATAACACAGATTCTGAAAAACAAAGTTTTGACTGGCTCTTAATTCCAACACTTATCACCGCCCTTGCAATCGTGATTGCAGTAGTTGGATTCTTTATGAGAAAAGTAAAGATTAAGAAGATTGAAAAGAAGAGAAAAGAATCTTACGACAGAAAATCAAGCCTCAACATCGACATTGTCAAATCAAAAGCAAGAAGACAAAGAGATGCTGAAGTTGAAGAAGTAAAAGCAACAATTGGCAAATTCCAAAAAGAATTGGATGAACTTGAAAAAATCCACAAACAAAAAGTCTTAAATCTTAGAGAAAAGGATAAAGGACAAGTTTCAAAAGAAACAGATAGAGAATTTAAGTTGTTTGCTCAAAAGAGAACCGTCATTGCTGAAAAGATTGATTCTCTCAACAAACAAATCGAACAAATCAACTCACCTGAATATTTGTTGAATCTCGAAAGAAAAGTTTATGCCCAAGAAGAAATGAAACAAAAAGAACTTTCAAAGATTTCAAAACAACTCAACAAAGAAAAGAAGGCAGAAGTTGAAAAAAACGAAACAAAAAAGCCTACAAAAACAAAAAAATCTAAATAACAGAAAAAAGAGAGATGATAATTAAATCATCTCTCTTTTTTTAATGTTAATAGAAGTTGAATGTTTTGCTAACACCTCACCAGATAATAATAAATGTATTTTCTCAAAAATAAAAAGATGATTTATTAAAAATCATCTTCGTCATCTTCATCTTTGTCCTTTTCGTCATCATCGTCATCATTGTCATCAATGTCTTCATCATCAAGATCCAAATCTTCATCATCCAATGATTCATCAATATCTTCATCATCAAGTTCGTCTAGAGTGTCTGAATCTAAACTATCATCAAATCCAATTCCTGAATCCAAATCTCCATCGTCCAAAATTTCGTCATCAAGATCAGTCACTGATGCCATATCACCAGTTTCTTCGTCGTCATAAACAACTTCTTCTTCGTCACGATTCAAATATTCTTCCCAGTCCGTAGAATCATTTTCTCCCTCAGCTTGATGCTCTTTAAGGCAAGTTGCACACATAATTTCATCTGGTTGAATATAATTAGTTTTGCATATTGGGCAAAGCTCCAAATCAAGGTCTCCAATAAAATCTTCTTTATTCGCTGACAATTCTGCTTTGCAAACGCTGCAGAGTTTGTCTTTCTTTTCAATATAATTAAGTTCACATCTTGGGCATCTAATATACACAGGTTTCTTCATAAAAACTCCTTTTGTTTTCGGTATGTATTCTACACACTTGCGAATATGTTGTCAACTAATTTTATTAATCTTTTTTGTTTTTCTTAAGCAAACTATCTTCCGCTTGTGACAGTCTCAAATACATAGGCAACAATTCTTCCATGCTCACAAACTTTTCTGCCTTCTTTGCTTCATTTGCAAAATCAAGCATATCTTGACACTTTATCTCAAATTCAGTCACCCTTTCATCTCTCAAGTCACCCACAAGCCCGAAAATTGGCTCTTTTATGGCAAGAAACTCATCTTGACCAATCATTCTCTCATTTTGTAATTTTATTCCGTTTTTAGAGAAATATGCAACAAAATATAATCCTGACAATGCATTCAAAGCACAAACGAAATCTGTGTCACACATTTTATGTTTTGAAACAGCATATGCCATAAGTTCCAACGATGACATTCCTACAAATTTCAAATTTTCGTTTACACAACCAAGAGCTTTTGCAACAGCAGTTCCAATACGAAGTCCAGTAAAGGAACCGGGACCAACTACCACAGCAACAGTGCCCACATCCAAAATGTTGGTGTTTGTTTCTTGACACATTTCATCAATAGTTTTTAAAACATTTTCAGAATGTTTGCTCTTTGCATCAATATCTCTCAAGACAATTTTCCCGTCACTTGTTTGCAAAGCCAAATTTGCCGTCATAAACGCCGTATTAATCGCTAGCATGTTTTCCCTCCTTAATTGTTACTGTTCGTCTTAAATCGCCATTTTTTTCAATTTCAATGACATAATCTACATCATTGATAAGTCCTTCAACATTTTCTGGCCATTCAACAAAACAAACGCCATCCAATGTGTTTTTGTCAAAATATTCTTCAAAACCAACATTCATAGCTTCTTCCGCAGAAGACAATCTATACATATCAAAATGATAAACAGGAAATTTTGCATTGTAAGTGTTTAGAAGTGTGAAAGTCGGACTTGTAACCAAATCCTCGCACCCCAAAGCAAAAACCACATCTTTAACAAAAGTTGTTTTCCCTGCTCCAAGGTCTCCTGTAAGCAAAACAACCATAGGTGGTTTCAAAACCTTTGCAAAAGCTTTTGCAAGATCTCTTGTTTGTTCCAAATTTGCAAGTTCCATTTTTATTCTCATAATTTTTTCTTCCTTCCTTTTTGAGCAAAATGCATAAGCACAAGCCCCAAAGCACAAATTGTCGCAGAAACAGCAATTCCCGCCAACAAGTCTGTCAAATAATGTTTTCCAAGATACATTCTTGACAAACACACGAGTC
>ULWY01082574.1_pt1 | contig 54690 bp, 44 predicted proteins | sample 1960761 | NCBI WGS metagenome assembly ULWY01 (sample SAMEA4835824, study PRJEB28245) | human gut metagenome | biome: gut microbiome; material: fecal sample | place: Denmark | collected 2008 | reverse complement strand
CCTGTTTCTTTTGTTTCTCATTTTCACGCCCAAACCGGAAGGCCTCGCAAGCACCAGCTTTATCCAATGCTTAAGGCTTTTCTGATTCAGCGTATATTCTCAATCCCGACGGATACGCTCCTGATCGTTTTCTTGAAATACTCTCAGGAATTACGTGGTTTCTGTGGCTTTGATATTGTTCCTGATGCCTCAAAATTTACCCGTTTTAAACAGGATTTCTTATTGGACTTACAATCCATGTTCGATCACATGGTTGATATGACCGAACCGATCTGCCAAAAACTTGACCCTCATCTGGCGGCTATGACCATCTTCGATACCTCTGGCATTGAAGCCTGGGTGACTGAAAATAATCCCAAATACACAAACCGTATTATCAAGCAGTTAAAGGCTTTCAAGAAATCCCATAACTTTGATGATTCCTATGACCCTTACAAAGCTGCTTATGGCTCCATGCCAACCCATGCTGCCTCCAACCAGGCAATCCAACAGATGTATATCAATGGACATTTCTGCTATGCCTATAAGTTCGGCATTGTAACCAATGGGCTTGGTATTGTCCGTGATGTCACTTTTTATAACAAAGAGTTCCTAAAGGCTCATCCGGATATCGTTGTGGAAAAGAAATCTGACTCTCCTGATGAGGATAAATCCCTTGCCGATTCAAAAGCCCTGCTTCCTGTCCTGGTTGATTTCTTTCAGAAGCATCCGCTTATCGCCCCTAAGACTTTTCTTGGTGATGCTGCTTTTGACACGATTGAAATCTACAAAGCCCTTTTCGGTGAAATTGGATTTGAAAAAGCATTTATTCCTCTCCACGTAAAACTTTCTATGGAAGATAACGGTTATACCATTAACGAAAATGGGGTTCCCTGTTGTCCTCATGATCCTTCACTTCCTATGAAAAGGGAAGGCAGTAAATCACACTTAAAAAGCAAAATCCCCACGATGAAATTTGTCTGCCCGAAAATGAAATGGGAATACAATAAGGCAGATAAAACAAAACGCCGTGTATGCCATTGTGATAATCCCTGCACAACATCTTCCTGTGGTAGGATGATTTACGTTTATCCTGAAAAGAATCTTCGTGCCTATCCCGGAGTGGAACGGGGTTCGGCAGAATGGGAAGAAACATATAAAATCCGTGTAAACGTTGAAAAATCCATCAACCACTTTAAAGACAGCTTTTGCGTAGCTAACCGTAAAACCCAGAACGAAAAAACGCTTCATGCCGATTTACTTTTGGCTGGCATAGCCCAGCTTGTTACAGTAATCGTTGCTGATAAAATTCATCAACATCAATACATCCGAAGTCTTAAGCCTTTGATTGCTTAAAATTGAGATTTTATAAATTTTTCTGCTTCATACTAACTATGAAGCCTTTTTGTCATGCCCTAAATGAATGACTGCCACCTTCCATTCCAAGAATCCTGCATTGCAGGATTCTATCCTTGTTTTCAATCAAGATTGCGAACTTGTTTCGCAATTGCCTAATTTTTTATATGTGTTAGCTAAGCACAAACATATCGTAACATTTATGTAACAATTATGCAACAGGTAGATAATGGAAGCAAAAACGCATAAAATTTTGTGGAATATTTTGTAAACTTTTACTTACATTTCGTCAGAAGATATGTTACTATAATCAGGCACGACTTTTAAGGTTTGTGCAAACAACAGATATGTGGTATTAAATTGGAAACGACACATTACTTATGTAATGATAACGAACAACACTATGCGGTCATTTCACGTATGTGTTGTTCTTTTTTATAAATACACAAAGTAAAGGAGTTTTTATTATGCCACAGACAAAATTTCAGGATGTAGTTTACACAATTATCATGGTATGTATCATGGTGTATGCCATGGTATGTTACAATGTCGCAATCGACATGGGAGGGCTTTCCAATGAAGTATTCCTCATTGCACTGCATGAGCTGCCTATTATGGGAGCAATCGGATTTATTCTCGAATTCTTCATTGTAGGTAATCTTGCCAAGAAACTGGCATTTCGTTTCGTTGACCCGGCAAAAGCCAGACCTATTGTTATGATTCTGTCTATCTCTGCCATGATTGTATGCCTCATGTGCCCTATCATGAGCTTCATTGCAAGCGTTCTCTTCAATTACAATGGCGCTTCCAACATCATTGCCAACTGGTTGAAGATCACTGTTGTGAATTTCCCAATGGCAATGTGTTTCCAGATATTCTATGCTGGTCCTTTTGTCAGATTGATCTTTAGAAATATTTTTAAAAAGCAGTTAGCCCAGAACCCGGTAGCTGAATAAAAAAATCCACCGTAACCTCACATTGTAGATTACGGTGGATTTTTTATCTCATATACAATCCTGCCAGCTTCATATCTGCATCATAAGTTAAAGTATAAACAACATTCACATTCTCATAGCTGACCGTAACTTGTGCAATTGCATAATGCTCGCCATTCTGAATTATCTCTGTCGCATACGTTGTACCAATTGCTTGTCTCTCGCCCCAGTCTGATGTGACCTGTGCCCTCGCCTGGTCTATGGTTGCCTGGTTCAAAACAGACTGCATCTGCTGTATTGCCTCCGCCTGAAGCTTCGCATAATCTTCATCATCCAATAAAATAATGGTTCGCTCCACAGCCTCTTTCACTGTCTGCTCATCGAAATATGTACTGTCCTCAATTGCCACACTCTTAGGCAGCGCTCTGTATATCCATATCACAATTATCGCTAGAAACACAACTACCACAGCAACGATTGTTAAAATCTTTTTGAGCGTATACTTTTTCTTCTCTGCGGCTGAGATATTTTCATTGAAACTGTCTGCGATCTCCTTGATATCACCCATCTGAGACATAATCTGCTCCAGTGATTCTCCCTGCTGCATACGCAGTTCAATGTCCATCTGCAGTTGTTTCCTGATTTCTTTTCTCCTTGCAGTACTACACTTGATTTTCCTTACGATTTTATTTACATAGTCATTTACATTCATGCCTACCCCTCCATGATTTGTGATATTCCTTTAGTAATTGACTGCCAGGTCTGTTCAATAGCCTGTAATTCACTCCGCCCGGTCTGCGTGATTTCATAGTATTTTCGGGGAACCTGCTTTCCAACAGCCTCACTCCACCTGCTCACTACCAGTCCATCATCCTCCAACCGATACAGAATCGGATACAACGTCCCATCCTTTAGAGAAAAGACATCTTCGCTCTTCTCCTTCATCTCCTGAATGATCTGATACCCATATTTCGGTTCCGACTCGAGCAGCTTCAGAACAAGCATATCCAATACACCTTTTTTCATCTGTCTTTCATATTTGTCATTCATAAAGCACCTCATATACTTTGTATAACCAAGTATATAGTAAAATTAAATACATGAAATGTCAATATATAATTGCAATGTTTAATTCTGATTATTTTCTTATAATAATGATTATTTTCAGTTTTTATGATACAATGTAACTATTCAGAGTCATGCAAATTGAGGCAGAATATGCTTATTTATAAGCATATGAATCACATCTCTTGGAATACTCATAGTTAGGTAAGTTTAATTAAGATGAGTACCTGCTCTATAAAAGGACAGGCTACAGAAAGGCGTGGTAACAAATATGGATAAAAAGGCACTATACAACTTAACTTATGGCGTTTTTATGCTTTCTACCAAAGTAAATGACAAAGAAAACGGATGTATCATCAATACCTGTATGCAGGTCGCTAACGATCCTGTCAGGATTGCGATATCCGTTCTGAATGTCAACTATACCTGTGAACTGCTCAAGCAAAGCGGTGTCTTTGCTCTAAGTCTGCTCGATCAGGAATGTTCCTTTGAGACGATCAAACACTTCGGCTTCCAATCCGGCAGGAATGTAGACAAGTTCGATGGAATCCCTGCACCAAGGGACTGCAATGACGTTCCTTACATGGGATGGCATTCCTGTGCTGTCATCAGTGGAAAAGTCGTAGAACAGCATGATCTGGGAACACATACCCTGTTCATTGCAGAGGTCGTGGATGCGAAGCTGCTGAATGCAAATGCACCACTTACCTATGCTGATTACCAGAACCATGTTAAGCCCCAGCCTGAAGCTGTCAAAAAGGACAAGAAGATCATCGGCTGGCGCTGCAAGATCTGCAACTATGTATATGAAGGTAGCGAATTGCCCCAAGACTTCATCTGCCCGCTGTGTGGACATGGCGTAGATGACTTTGAACCGATTTACGAGTAGACAATAAATTTGTAAAGGAGAATACAATTATGGCAAACAAGTATGCAGGAACACAAACAGAGAAAAATTTAAGAGAGGCTTTCTCAGGCGAATCACAGGCTAGAAATAAGTACACCTATTTCGCTTCCAAAGCTAAGAAGGATGGCTTTGAACAGATCTCAGCCTTATTCTTAAAAACAGCAGACAATGAAAAAGAACATGCAAAGATGTGGTTCAAGGAACTGAATGGTATCGGCTCTACTGCTGAAAACCTGGCATCTGCTGCCGATGGTGAGAACTATGAATGGACAGATATGTATGAGGAATTTGCCAAGACAGCCGAGGAAGAAGGCTTCCCTGAACTGGCTGCCAAGTTCCGTATGGTAGGTGCTATCGAGAAGAAACATGAAGAACGCTACCGTGCTCTGCTCCATAATGTTGAAATGCAGGAAGTATTCGCCAAGAGTGAAGTGAAGGTATGGGAATGCCGCAACTGCGGTCATATCGTAGTCGGTGAAAAAGCTCCCGAAGTCTGTCCTGTCTGTGCGCATCCACAGGCTTACTTTGAAGTACACGCTGAGAACTACTAAGCAATAATCAGGCTACAAAGGGGAGTGTCAACACTGAACACTCCCCTTTGTATGTTACTACCTTTTGTATATATACCAGTTATATCCGCTAAAAATCAAGGTTTTAGCCTCACCCACGAAAATATCCTGCAAGGATTTTTTCATCCATTCTCTCACTTCCGATTCTGTCATGCTTCCACTTTCTATCTTTGCATTTACATTCGACTGAATCATTATAAATTCTACAAAATCCTCAAATATAAATTTATATGGCATATCATAGACAATCTGTTTTCCCATCCTAAAATCTTCTGTGAGATCTTCCTGTGTCCAGATATCTTCATTTCTGGGCGGTTTGGGAAATTTCTTCAAATACTCATTTTGATACCAATCCGTGTATTTCTCACTTCCCTGCATCTGATCTGTAATCCAGAAATCATAAATAAAAAGTACACCCTTCTCCGTTAACACATGACTCATATTTTGTAAAAACAAATCTCTGTCAACCCAATTGACCATTCCTGCTGCTGTTACAATATCATATTTTTCCTTAGGAATCACCGTTTCTTCTGCTTTTGCAACATAAAAATCATAGGAACTGTTCCCATGATATTGTTCCTTGCATACTTCAATCATTGCAGGTGAAATATCTGTTCCTGTCACATCGTCACAAATCAGGCGAAGTGCTTTCGTTGACAGACCGGCGCCACATCCAACATCCAGTCCATGACTTAGTTTTTTAGAAAGCGCGTTATCCTTTATATATTGCTCCATGACCTGTTTATGAAGCCATGGTCTGTTTACATATCCTCTTGCTATTCTTTTGGAATCAAAATCTGTATTTTTCATTATGTCTCCCTTATTGTAAATTCACATTAAAAATCCAGACTCCCTACTGAATAGCTTTCAGAATTTCTTTTTCATGATTTTTTGTGAATTCACTTAATTTATATGATCTTATTCTTTCATTAACCAATATAGGAACAACAAATCCATTTTTCACCAAAACAGATAGTCGATTAATAACTGTTTTATTTGTTACTGATAACTCCTTGCTTACCTCAATTGGTGTAAACTCTCTTTTAAACCTTTTTATAAGCAATATCAAAAGTTCTTTTTCTTTTCCCTTTAGAAATGATATGCTTGCCTCAATGTCATCTTCATTTGAACTTAATTGCAAATCACATACCTTACCCGAATATAATAAAACCATCCTCAGGAAATAATTAATCCATATTTCCGGATGTGGAGGATTTTCACGTCCGCTATAATATAATGCTGGTAATCCCATTTGAATCGAATCATAATATTCATCAATATCGTAAGCAAAATATTCCTCCAACGAACCAATTCCGTTAAACCCATATCCATTGATATCCATTACATAGCCAGATAGTAATCTTGCAGTTCTGCCATTTCCATCTTCAAACGGATGTATCGTTACTAATTGATAATGTACTACAGCAGCTACAATTAAAGGATGATCATCTGTTGTATTCACATATTCTACCAATTCATCTAATAATTCTGGTATATCGCAATATTCAGGTGGAATATAATCTGGATTACCACTTTTAGAATCATATACAGCAAATAAAACTCCAGGTGGCATAGGACCTCTAAGACCAATTTTCTCTTTTGATGCTCCCTTTTCTACCAGTTTTTGTACATCAAGTATCAGCTTCTTTGAAAATTTTTCTTTTTTCTCTGCTTTTTCTTCCAGATAATTTAAAGCAAGAAAATAATTTCGAACTTCTTGCTCTGGTTTTAAAAAATGTTTTCGCTCATCATTTTCTATTACTTCATCCACTTGTTTTTCCGACAAAGGATTGCCTTCTATTTTATTTGACGCATATGAACTCTTTTTCTTTGAATTTTTACGAAGTTTATTCGCAACGGTCTTGGATAATTTTATTGCCGAAACGTTGTACCTGTTTTTATCAATTTCGGTAATATATTTTAAAATTTCATTTGTCAGTGGCACTTTAATCATAAAAGCACATCCTTTCAAATAATATTATAACCGAAACCCATTACCTGTTCCATTATTTTTTCACTATTTTTTCACTATTTTTCATTATCTGTAACTATTAAAGTACTATTACTGCGGCATCAAGCCCCTCTACTTTTCCATCAAATACGTTCTCTCTGAGTAAATTATATTTCTGCGCATACTCATTGAATTCTTTCGCATTACTACTGCAATTAAAAATCAAAGCAATTGTCTCTTCACCATTTTTTCTAATAAAAACAATTGTCTCTTCCTCATCCTTTACGATTGTCTCAATCAATTCGCCATCCACGATACACGTATGTGCTTTTCGGATATGCAGTAATTGTTTATACCATTCAAACATCTCCTGATCCTGATATTCTTCATCCCAGTACATGCCTCGTCTGCAATCCGGGTCATTTGCCCCCGGCATCGCATACTCATCACCATAATAAATCATGGGCATTCCCGGCAATAATAATTGAAAAGCTGCTGCCAAATGCTGTTTCTTCTTATTATTGTTGCACAAATGTAAAAATCTTGCCGTATCATGGCTGTCAATCAGATTCCACATAAGAGGATAGCATTTTTTGTTCAACCGCCCCTTCAGATATCCAAGATTCTGTACAAACCGACTGACATTGATCTTCTCATCTGCAAGCAGGTCTATCATGTTCAGATAAAATGGATAATTCATGACCGTATCCCATTCGTCTCCCTCCAGGAAATCTCCTGCATAATGCCAGATTTCTCCAATTATCAGCATATTCTTCTTTACTGCCTTAACCGCCTCTCTGAAACGTTTCCAGAAAAAATGGCTGATTTCATCTCCTACATCCAGTCTCCAGCCATCAATATCACATTCCTTGATCCAATAGCATGCAACATCTGTAATGAATTTCTCAACCTCAGGATTCCTCAGATTTAACTTTGGCATTCCTCCATGGTAAGCGAAGCATTTGAAGTTTGGAATCTCTCCTGATCCACTTTCAAGAGGAAATCCCTCAATAAAATACCAGTCCAGATATTTGGATTTCTCTCCCTTTTCCAAGATATCCTCAAATGCAAAAAATTCTCTTGCTGTATGGTTGAATACCGCATCCATGACTACTTTCATTCCACGCTCATGGGCTTTTTGCACCAGCTCCTTGAGATCCTCCAGCGTTCCGAATGAAGGATCAACCTGATAATAATCAATGGTATCGTATTTATGGCATGAATTGGATTTAAAGACAGGTGTCATATACAAAACATCGATGCCAAGCTTTTGGATATGATCCATATGCTCAATAATACCTCTGAGATCACCATGCAGATTATCCATGGGAGTAATCGGTGCTTTATACCACAGTTCCCTGTCTACCGGCTGTGATGCAGCGAAACGGGACGGAAAAATCTGATACACAGCCTTATTTGCTGCCCACTGTGGAACCTCAAACATTTCTTCCTCCCTAAGGTTCTGTGGACAGTCAAACATTCTGTCCCTGTTTGTAATACATTCCTTACTGAATTCATAATTGCCGTAATATACCCTTTCCCCCTGCATATCCTTAAATTCAAAAAAGTAGCGCAGACATATTAAATGCATCTGAAGCTGTGCTTCATAATAATCATGAAACCGGGATGTGGCAACCTTCTTCATCGTAATCGTCTTTCGTGTATCCTTGCGCTCCATTGGTATATACTTATCCTCACAATGGAGAATTACCTCCTCCATGTCATCCTTTTTTACCTGCACACGTATCACGAACAGATCCTTATCAATCGCATAGCAGAATCTTTTATCCATATCATGAAAAATAGCTGAATATTCCATAAATTACTCCTTTTCACATTTCATTTTCTTGTATTTTATCTTACTTTTTTAAACAATTCTAACACTATATCCATGATTTTTTTAACTTTTTCTATATTTTAATGGAGACACTCCATACGTTTTTTTGAAGCTCCTTATAAAATAACTTATGTTTTGATAACCGCTCTGCATTGCTACCTCTGTAACGGAAATATCGGTTTCCTGTAACATCTGTTTTGCATGCTCCAACCGTAAATATGTCACATATTGTGAAAGGGTAATGTGAAAATGATCCTTAAAATACCGGGATATATATTTTTCAGAAAGATGAAACTGCTCCCCAAATTCCCTTAACAGTATCTTCCCCGTATAATTCTGCTGTATATACGAAACCATCTCTTTTTCTACAGTATTTCTGCCGGTTGTATCATTTTCTACTATAAATCCCTTCTTCCATAGTTCATGAATAAATTGTAAAAGGATTATTTTTTTCTTGATCTGAACTGTTATTTTTGACTCACTCTCATCATTCTCCGCTGCATATACCCCGGCCAGCTGCTCGCACTGTTCTTTAACTGTATCCTTTATTTCCGGACTTATCATCAGATGACCGCTATTTAACGGTTCAATCAATTTATCATCTAACATGTCATTGGTACGGAAAGCTATATATTTTAACGGAAAAAGAAAGGTAAAATAATCCACAGTGCCAGTCTGTGAACCCATAAAATGAAGATTGCCCGGTGACACAACAAAAGCATCACCGGGTTTTCCAATATAATTCTCTCCTGATATATTTACAGTCAGAAAGCCACTTTTTACATATATAATTTCGAGTTCATCATGCCAATGTACCGGTATCTGAAAAGACTGACCCACATTCTGTATGTGATATGTACTGAATGGGTCATCCTTCGTACCATGTGGTTTATTTTCCTTTAATTCAAAGTACATAATTGCTCCTACAATGCTACAAGACTCTTACTTTTCCATTTTCCGCTCTTCCATCTGAGTACCATTCCGACAGCTCTCGCACACTCATCGCCTGCCATTGCAATATATGCCCCTACTGCCTGAAGTCCCATATGTATACCAAGAAAATACGTTCCGCCTACTGCAAACAGATACATAAATACTGCCCCCATTATAACTGGAAAAACCGCATCCCCACTGGTTTTTAACGCCTGTCCATATACAAGGTTTGTCACCCTGCCAAATTCAAGGAATACATCTACTATCAACAACTTTACCACAAGATCTACCATTTGTATATCATCCGTAAATATATGGACTATAAAACGTCCTGAAATTGCAAATGTTACAGAGAAGCACGTTGCCGTTATAAGACCAAATATTGCTGCTTTTGCCGTACCCCTGTCACATTCTTCAAACTCCTTTGCCCCAATTCTCCAGCCAGTCATAATCGCATTTGCCTGTGCAAGTGCTGCTCCTATACAATACGAGAAATTAGCAATCTGCATAGTATACGACCGGGCTGTAACATTCATTCCATCCGTATCCATCTGATTCATAAAGCGCACTATAAATGTCATTGCTACATTATAAAGTGCTGTTTCTAATGCAGAAGGAAAACCTATCTTAACAATCTGTGCAAGTATCTTACATGGTTGGATACGCTCAGGACTCTGCTTTGCTTTTATAAGTACAGCGCCCATAGCCGCTACAATAATAAGATTTACAACTTTTGAAATAACTGTAGCAACGGCTACCCCCATTACTCCCCATTTAAATACAAATAGAAATACCGAATTAAATATTATGTTCACAGCATTTCCAACAATAGTCCCTATCAAAGAATGCTTTGTATAACCAAACACTCTCAAATAACTGGAGAAAATAGGAATAAGCGCATTCAAAAAACATGCTCCGCCTACAATTTTAAGATATGTTTCAGCCGGCTCGAGCAAAGCCGGGGCTATACTTACTATTTTAAGTATTCTACCGGAAAAAAACGCAAGAATGACAGACATCAGGATTCCTGTCAATGCATTAAATAACAGTCCGAGCTGTCTTGCCTGATATGCAATCCCAGGTCTTCCCGCTCCAATGTTTTGTGACATAACTGCTATCATACCTGATGATATTACTCCGAACATAATGATAAAAACACCTATATATGTATTGGCTGTTCCAACCGCTCCCACAGCCTGATCGCCTACAGATGACAACATAAGTGTATCAACCATACCTGAAAGCATATAAAATAAAGTTTCCAGACATATCGGCACGGATAATTGCGTTAATGTTTTTCTTTCAACTGCCATGTTTTCCACCTCACATATAAAATAACATACATTACCAATATTACGATATATTTCATTGTATTTCTTGTATAATATCGCACAAAAATTGCACTATTTCTACTATTTTACGTTTTATATTTTCTACATACACTGATGGGAAATATTTTTTCCTGAATATCCGCAACACTATTGAAAAAAATATACGTACTGATACAATTTGTTTCACAAGACTAAAAGAAATGACATAGGAGGTACAATATCATGAGTCCGGCAAATCAGACAGAGCAGGCAATGATAGATTTTGAGAGAGCTATGGTTCTCTTCTTGCTTTCCGATTTTCGCTATGCAGGGTTCTGAGTGAAAAAATAACAGATGGATACCTTTCCATGAGTAACGCTAGAGATATCATAGATAAAATCTTATATAATAATGCCGGTAATTTATATTATTAACTCTTTGTATTGTTCTTTACGTCTGCCTGCGTATACTCTATTCTTCATTATTGCATGCATTTCCATATTTCTCCGCATAATAATAACCCCTCCGCTTATTTCAGCGAAGGGGTCTGTTTTTTCATTAAATCTCTGCAATATTTACCAGTGTCAGTGGATTGTCGTTTTTGTTCTCCAGGCTGGTTGCCAGTGCCTTGGCTGTATCCAGTGCTGTTAAACAGTTCACGCCAGTCTCGATAGAGGTTCTTCTGATGAGGAAGCCATCTCTTGACTTGTCACGTCCCTGTGTTGGAGTGTCGATTACAAGGTCGATCTTATGTCCAAGAATCAGGTCCATAACTGTCGGAGATTCCTGATTAATCTTGTTGACCTTTCTTGCCTTTACACCTGCATCATTCAATGCCTTTGCTGTGCTTCTGGTCGCATAGATCGTATATCCCAGCTTCTCGAAACGTCTGCCGATCTCGATAGCTTCTCCCTTATCTGCATCCTTTACAGTGATGATCATCTGCTTATGCTTAGGAAGATCAATACCCGCACCAAGGAATGCCTTGTACAGTGCTTCATTGAATGTCTTGGCAATACCCAGACACTCACCTGTAGACTTCATTTCCGGTCCAAGGCTGATTTCAGCACCACGGATCTTCTCGAAGGAGAATACCGGCATCTTGATCGCGATATATTCTGCTTCCTTCTGTAATCCCGGTTCATATCCCAATTCCTTGATTGTCTTACCAATGATAACTTCTGTCGCCAGATCAACGATAGGAATACCTGTTACTTTGCTGATATAAGGAACTGTTCTGGAAGAACGAGGGTTAACCTCGATTACATATACTTCTTCTCCTACAGCAATGAACTGAATATTGATCAAGCCCTTAACATGAAGTGCCTTAGCCAGTCTTCTGGTGTACTCTGCGATTGTTTCCTTTACATGCCTGCTGACTGTATGCGCAGGATATACGGAGATAGAGTCACCTGAATGGACACCGGTTCTCTCGATATGCTCCATGATACCAGGAATGAGAATATCTGTACCATCACATACAGCATCTACTTCCAGTTCCTTACCCTGTAAGTACTTGTCTACCAGAATCGGGTGATCCTGTGCAATTCGGTTGATGATAGCCATGAATTCTTCGATTTCTTCATCACAGCTTGCAATCTGCATACCCTGTCCACCAAGTACATAGGAAGGTCTTACCAGAACAGGATATCCTAATCTGTTGGCAACTTCCTTTGCCTCTTCTGCTGTAAATACAGTACCACCTGCTGCACGTGGAATCTGTGTCTGCTCAAGGATCTCATCAAAAAGTTCTCTATCCTCTGCAGCATCAACGTCCTCTGCCTTGGTTCCAAGGATAGGTACACCCATCTTCATCAGGCTTTCTGTTAATTTGATTGCTGTCTGTCCACCGAACTGTACAACAGCGCCGTCCGGCTTCTCGATATTTACGACATTCTCAACGTCCTCTGGAGTCAATGGCTCGAAATACAGCTTGTCAGCGATATCGAAGTCAGTACTTACTGTCTCCGGGTTGTTGTTAATGATAATTGTCTCATAGCCTGCTTTAGCAAAAGCCCATGTTGCATGAACAGAACAGTAATCGAACTCGATACCCTGACCGATACGGATAGGACCGGAACCAAGTACCAGCACCTTTTTAGGAGGATTTGTCTCGATTGCTTCATTCTCTCCATCAAAGCAGGAATAATAGTAAGGAGTAGATGCTTCAAACTCTGCTGCACAGGTATCAACCATCTTGAAAGATGCTGTAATACCGTTGCTGTAACGCATTTCTTTGATTTCTTCCTCTGTTTTACCTGTTAATCTTGCGATTACATTATCCGGGAATTCAATTCTCTTTGCTTCTTTCAGAAGCTCTACTGTAAGAGGTCCCTTCTCCAGAGCGGATTCCATCTCAACAATAATTGCAATCTTATCAATGAACCAACGGTCAATCTTTGTGATATTAAAGATTGTATCGTAGTCAATTCCTTTACGAAGTGCTTCTGCAATCACATAAATTCTCTGATCGTCTACGATCTCCAGTCTCTTTAACAGTTCCTGCCTGTCTAATGCAGAGAAGTCATAGCTTCTCAGGCAGTCAACATGCTGTTCCAGAGAACGGATTGCCTTCATCAGCGCACCTTCAAAGTTCGTACAGATACTCATGACTTCACCGGTTGCTTTCATCTGAGTCGTCAGTGTTCTCTTCGCTGTAATGAACTTATCAAAAGGCAGACGAGGCATCTTAACTACACAGTAGTCAAGAGTAGGCTCGAAGCTTGCATAAGTTTTACCTGTAATGGCATTTTTGATTTCATCCAGTGTGTAACCAAGTGCGATCTTGGCTGCAACCTTGGCAATCGGATAACCTGTTGCCTTGGAAGCCAGTGCTGAAGAACGGCTTACACGAGGATTTACTTCAATAACACAATATTCAAAACTGGTAGGATGCAGTGCGAACTGTACGTTACATCCACCTGTGATATTTAACTCTGAAATAATGTTCAGTGCAGAAGTTCTCAGCATCTGATATTCTTTATCACTCAATGTCTGGGAAGGAGCAACTACGATACTGTCACCGGTATGAACACCAACAGGGTCAATGTTCTCCATGTTACATACTGTGATACAGTTGCCTGCACTGTCTCGCATTACTTCGTATTCGATTTCCTTCCAGCCTGCAATACAACGCTCTACAAGAACCTGTCCTACACGTGAAAGACGAAGACCATTCTCCAGAATCTCTTCCAGTTCTGTCTGGTTATGAGCGATACCGCCGCCGCTTCCGCCCAATGTATATGCAGGACGAAGTACTACAGGATAACCGATGGTATTGGTAAATGCCACACCATCTTCCACGTTCTCAACGACCAGTGATGCCGCACATGGCTCACCGATCTTCTCCATGGTATCCTTGAATTCCTGACGGTCTTCTGCCTTCTTGATCGTAGCAGCAGTTGTGCCAAGAAGCTTTACATTATGGCTCTTTAAGAAGCCGCTTTCTTCCAGCTCCATACCCAGATTCAGTCCAGCCTGTCCACCAAGTGTCGGCAGGATGGAATCCGGCTTTTCTTTCTCTATGATCTGTTCAAGTACCTTGACTGTCAAAGGCTCGATATATACTTTATCAGCGATATCTCTATCTGTCATGATTGTAGCAGGGTTAGAATTGACCAGTACTACTTCAATACCCTCTTCTTTCAGGGAACGACATGCCTGTGTACCTGCATAGTCGAACTCTGCAGCCTGTCCAATTACGATAGGACCGGAACCAATTACCATTACTTTTTTTACATTAGGATTCTTAGGCATTATTTAGTCACCTCCATCATATCAATAAATCTGTCAAACAAATATCCGGAATCCTGCGGTCCGCAGCATGCCTCCGGATGGAACTGTACTGTAAATATTTTCTTACCTGTATAGTTCAATCCCTCGTTTGTTCCATCATTTACGTTGATGAATGCGGGTGTTGCAACCTTCGGGTCAAGTTTGTCCATATCGACAACATAGCCATGGTTCTGGGAAGAGATGTATACGCGCCCCGTTGCCAGGTCCTTGACAGGATGGTTACCGCCCCTGTGTCCGTATTTCATTTTATAAGTATCTGCTCCTGTTGCCAGTGCCATAAGCTGATGTCCCAGACAGATCGCAAAAATAGGAATATCTGTATCATACAGTTTGCGGATCTCTGCAATGATCTCTGTACATTCCTTAGGATCTCCAGGTCCATTGGAAAGCATGATACCGTCAGGCGCTGCGGCAATGATTTCCTCTGCTTTGGTCTGTGCAGGATATACTGTTACATCACATCCTCTGGATTTTAAGGAATAAGCAATATTTGCCTTGGTTCCCAGATCCAGCAGTGCGACCTTCTTACCCTTACCGTTAAGCTCTTTTACAAGAGATGGCTTCTTCTCACGAACGCCTTCTGCAAAAGCTGCAGCATCGAACTTCGCACTTCCTGAAATTGCTCCGTTCTCTGTCAGGCTCTGTGAACCTTTCACTTCATATACATGATCACAGGTAACCTTCTCAACTACCTTACCAGTGGTATAAGCTTTTAATCTTGGAAGAATCTCATCAAAATTATAGTTCTCATCTGTTGTGATCATACCATTCATTGTACCCTTTTCACGAAGTATCTTGGTCAATGCTCTCGTATCGATACCTGCGATACCGGGAACCCCATTTTCCTCCAGGAACTGCTGAATGGATATATCCGCTCTGAAATTGCTGTAATTTCTTGACAACTCCCTGACAATGAATCCATCCGGCCATGGCTTACGTGACTCCATATCATCCTTACAGATTCCATAGTTACCAATGAGTGGATAAGTCATGCAGACTGCCTGTCCTGCATAGGAAGGATCCGTCAGAACCTCAAGATAACCTGCCATAGAAGTATTGAATACAATTTCACTAATTACTTCTTTGTCCGCACCGATATGAGTTCCCTCAAAAACAGTGCCGTCTTCCAATATTAAAAATGCCTTCATCTCTTTACCGCGCCTTTCTAATATAATAATAATGTACCTTTTGCATAATCGTCTAATTATATCACAAGAGTCCCCACCATTCAAGGGATTGTGCATTAGTAAAAGGTACGAAAAAATGCATATTTTTGCACTTTTGGTAGAATAAACATACAAAAAAGCGAACTTGTCAGCCAAGTCCGCTTTTTTCCCATTATCCGATTCCAATTGCACTCCATGCATCTGAAGGAATAATTCCAATATAAGTCTTGCCAGGATTTAACTTAATTTCCTGTCCTGTGTAATCATAATATCTTGTGATATCCGTTTCTGAATTCTTGTACCAGGTTACAGGTATCATCTGCCCATCAGTAATGTAGTAACCTGTAGCTATTGTACTTGGCATATAACCAATTACATTATAGATCAGGTACCCATGTGCATCAAGCTGTGCAAAAGAAGTCTCCTGAAGGATAACATTCTTAAATGTCATTGCCTGTCCATCTTCACCATCTGTATGAAGTGAACCATATTCATAGTAATCATAAGTCATAGTAGCAGCATTATATTTTAGCATAGACTTATTATGTGGAAATGCAGGTTCTAAATTGATCGTATTAGCTGTTGCTACCCCAACTCCACCATAGGTAGTGCTCAGTAATGTTTCTGCCGGATTGAAGAGAAAGTGTGATTCTCTTACTCTTGTAGACAGATACAACGGTGTATAGTTTTTGGAAATGCCTGCAGCGGCAATACGTCTGTTCACTTCTCCTGTTGTGACATACTCTGTGAACTCTCTGCGTTTACCATTTGGAATTCTTGCAAAGCCTGCGCTCAGATTATCTGACCATGGTTTTGCGATCCAATCATTGATATAGTAAGGTCCACCATCATGTACACAGATTGCATTGTATTCTCCGGCCAAAATAACATTAGTTGGTCTGATGCTGCGGATACTTCCAATCGTAGGAACAGAATTATAATCCTTATATATACACATCAGTCTGGTAATTCGGTCATTTGCAGTACTATTCATCATCTCATATACAATATCTGCCTCGGAAGTGCCGAAATGTTTCAGGGCGACTTTCTCATTATCGACCATGACTGCAATGGGTCTCTGATCCTGCAAGTCCTTACTGATCGGTAATCCTGTCAGTTCTGAAGTATACACTTCACCTGCTGCCTGTACCTGAACAGGATCTGCAAATAAAGTTGCTGCCATAACGATTGCTGATGCAAGACATAAAATTTTGCTCTTAATGCTTTTTGCTTTCATCCTACGAATTCTCCTTTTTCAAAAATCCTTTATAGTATACTATTTTACACACACATTATCCATAGTATATATTCACATATTTATTTTAAATTATTCGTGAAAAGTTCAGGCAATCTCCTCTATGCATGGTATATAAAAAGCAGACCTGCCCAAACAAGTCTGCCTTTTGTACAATTTTAATAAAGAATCAGATATTCCTCATTAGAATCAGCCGAAATCACTGCTGTACCCAGCTCGCTGATCTGTTCTGTATATAATAACTGATATCCGCTCTGTGCATCTTTTCCAAAGATATAGGCAATGTTGCCTGCTTTGTCTGCCGATAATACAACATTGATCACTGCCTGATCCAGAACTGCTGCATTCCGTTTCTTCAGATATAATGCATCAAATCCTGCTCCAAAGTCCGGAGTTCTCTGTATAAACACCTTAAGGTCCATATCACCATCGCAGGCTGCAATCGTATCTGCTGATATTGTCAGGACAATACCCTGATAATAGAAATTGTAATCTGCCTGTGTCTGCTGCATCTTGAGAACAGTTGCCTGTGGAATTACAAGTTCTGTTACACCTTCCAGACTGATATCAACTGTAAGTCTGTTCTGTACAGCATCAGGAATGGATGCCAAAGGCACTTCCTGTTCACGAAGCTGTGCATTCTGATAAGCTGCTTCAATCACTGCCTGCCAGCCGGTTACCCGAACGCCATCCGCATTTACATAACTTGGCTGCACTGCATTTCTTACTACGGTCTGTGTAGTTTCTTCTGTACTGGACGGCTGCGTCGATACATTCGGTCTGGATGGTTCAACAGGTGTCTGTGACACTTTCTTTACTTCTGCTTCGGTCTTACCACTTTTTACTGCGGTAATACCATCATAGTAAATTGTTCCATTTACCATGCCATTTTCATCAATCGCATCACTTCCCGCAATTGCATTTACCCACAGACCTACGGATGTAATCGCTCCCTTATCCAGTGCCAGTCCTCCTGCCGGATTACCTGCAATATCTCTTGCTACAAATAATGCAAAAGGTATTGTTACAAGCACAGGCTCTTTTCCCGCATTACAGTAATCCTGGTTCAGATTCATATAGTATTCATATACATTGCCATTTGCCGTGATCTGGATAACGGTCTTTTGCTGATTGCCATCAGGTACCGTCCAGAACTGCAATGCATCACAATCTTCCCAGCTTACTTCCTTGGAGATCGTAGCGCCTGCCCATCCATCTGAAGTTTCATTATATTCGAACTTCATGACATAGTCGCCTTCATAACTGTAGTCCCTGGAAAGGCTGATGCGGATACTGCTGCCTGTTGCCTTATTCGTTGCCCAGCTCTTAGTCAGCATGGTATCTACGCCATAGTAATTCTCAAATCCATCTATTTCATATGGGTCCTGTACCGGTTCCGGAATATTGAAAGTTGCACGGATCTTATCCACTGTTGTTCCATTGATCACAAGTCTGATCTCACCCACTGCTTCACCGAGACTGTTCAGCTCATCTTTTGAAAGAACTGCTGTGGCATAACCATTCACAGTCTGTGCATCCAGTGTAACTTCCTTATCCTTGCCTGCACAGATAAAGGATACATTATCCTCTCCTGTCACACCGCTTACCTTAGCTGTCAGTGCTGTTTCCTCCAGTATTCTGCTGCCTGCTACAGGTGCTACTACATATCCGCTCTGCGTTACTGCCGCCTGTGCCTGGATTTCTACAGATTTCATCTGTTCCAGTGCCTGCTTCTGGTTTACTGCAAAGATACTGTTGTCCTGATTAAAGAAACGGATAAAGTTATCCATCATCTCATGACCATGCTTTGTTCCATCTTCTTTTACAGATTTCACATATGGTGTATAGAAGCCATCCTTCTCACTGAAGTTAGCCCATACCAGATAGTAAGAAGCACTGCTGGACTTCACTGCATCCAGAATTTCCTGATGCCAGTCAGGTCTTGCATTGTCCTTCTTTAACAGAGCCGTCTGATTATCTCCTTCAACGACATCATGAGAAGTACCTGTCTCAGTTACAGCAACCAGTTTACCATGTGCCCTGGCAAAACTGTCCACAATATTAAGTTCTCCGGTAAAGTTAGCCACAAAAGAATCTCCCTGCTGTGGATTGCTGTGATACATATCAAAGCCTACCATATCCACATAGCCATCACCCGGATAACGGGATGCATATTCTTCTACGCTGGCTGCTTCTGAACCAGGGCCATATACATACAGGAAATTATGTACATTCTTCTCGTCACGCAGGTATTCTACTGTATATTTATATACACTCTTATAAGTCTGTTCATCACACAGAGCTGCTCCCCACCAGAACCAGCTTCCTGTATTTTCATGGAAAGGTCTGAATAATACTGCACCATCTACCTGATGTGCATAATCAGCAACCATATCCAGATATGCACGAAATGCCGCATTGTAAGTTCCACCTGGCAGGATCTGATTCATCACATCGCCTGTAAGAACATTGGGTGTATATCCACTGAAATTATATGCTGTATAGCTGGTCGTATTATCTCCGGTATATGCCACCTGACTAAAGTTAGGCATATGCAAAGATAAAGTAGCGATCGCGCCGCTTCTGATATTATAATTGGTCAATGCTGCTGCTGCGATCACATTCTTCTGCTGACTTGTTGCAGCCTGTGCGATCTGTGATGCTACACTGTCATAAGCACTGTCAATGCCCTTCATCTCATTCAGATAACGGTCTGCAGAATATTCATCCCCTGTCAGAGACAATCCATCAATACCGATCACACCTGTATAAGAACCAACTACATCCATCGTATCGGAACAGGATAAGTCTGAGCTGCCTGCCTTATGGCTTGTATTGTTCTGCTGTCCAAAAATCACACTGTCTGTATTGCCTACGGCCTGTAAGTACGCATACACCTGCTTCACACTGTCTGTCGCCTGACCATCTACCAGAGTAATGCCCTTGGCAATCGTGCTGTTTCCAGCGCCTGTTACCAGTGTATCACCCTGTACGGATAACTGCATATTCTGTCCTGTTAATTCTTCTGTGGCATCAACATAGACATCATCCTCTTCTTTTGTTTCTGACACAAATGTCACATTATCAAGATATACTACACCCTGATAGTCTGTTTCACTTCCGATGATACCGATAGTAAAGCCATTTTCAATGTCTTTTGTATCAAAATTCATAGTAAAATGTACAATTTTCAGACCATCCTCATAATCCTGTGCATTATCAAGATTTAATGTAGCATTGGTATCTACTCCACTGTTGGAGAATAACTTCACTTTGAAGCATCCCTGATTCATCTTTGCAGGATCATAGATAAAATCAAAAGCAATTTTGTTTGTACCTTTGATCCTGAGATCATCATTCCAGTAAGATGCCTTGATTTCGCTCCAAGTGGAGGTTGTGTCCTTAGAATAATCGACATTCATTACCAATGCCTGATACTTTTCATTCCATTCTACACTATTATCGCCCTGATTATCCCATACACCATCATAATACCATCCGTTGATATCATGATCAAAAGTCCAGGATGCAAGTGTATCCTCTGAAACAGGCTCCTTGTCAGCGCCATCTTCAAGCTTTACATTCGCATAATAAACAGATCCTGTATAATCACACATCCAGCCTGCCAGTTTAACTGTAAATTCTGCCAGATAATCTGCTGTTATCTCATCACCAAAAGCAAAAGATACATGTGCTTTTTTATATAATTTGCCGTCTATTTCAACTTCTTGTGAAAAGTCATCTTTGCCAAATTCAGGAATGGAATCATTCTGTGTCCAGCTCCAGCCACTACCCAGTCTGGCTATTCCCTGAACTTTGATTAATCCATCATATTCTGCATTGTCAGCCGGAATATACAGATCAAATGATACTGTAGCACCACTGTTCAATGCCTTATCTGTCTGAAGTCCCAGATGGTTTTCTCCTTTGTCATCCCATCCGTTCGTATTGTCAAAAGACAGTTCCTGACCATAAAACTGATGTAGTTCTACTTCTTCTACATTTGCAGCCAGCGCAACCTGTTCCCCGGCAATTTCAGTTGTTTCTTCTTCAACAGTTCCTTCCTCTGTCGCTTCTTCACTCGTTTCCTCTTCGGTCGCCAGTTCTGTTGTTACTTCTGTAGATTCCTCAGTTTCCTTATCCGTTCCCTTTGTAGCAGAATCATCCTGATCCTCTTCTTCTCCTTCTACGACTTCCTGTTTTGAAGTCTCCTCATTACTACCCGCTTCTACAACAACTTCCTGTGCCGCTTCTTCTGCATGAACCATACTACCTGCTACATTGCAGGATGATATTGCCAGAATACCTGCCATGCCGATTGAAAGCAGCTTTACAACCTGTTTCCTCTTCACGTTCATACCTCCCTGTATACTCGTTCTGTAACATTATATTCTGTAATCATCAGACTTCCATGCCTTTTGTTTGCATAAAAATTAGCTAATTTTTTTATTTTAATTTAATCACTAATTTATTTTGTCTTTTAATTACATTTTAAATTATACAAATAGATTACATAAAGGTCAATTATGAAAATAAAAATAGGTGTTTTGCACATATTTTAATTGATTTACTTCATAAATAAAGGAGAAACATTGTTACTTTTAACATTTTTTAACTTTTTAGTCTCTTATAATCTCATGGACACAAAAAAAGACCTTACTGTACCACCTCCAATGATACAATAAGGTCTGACTATTCTCTATTTTAATTTGGAATATGGAATAAATTCCTGAGGTGCCTCATCCAAGTCTCTGAGAGCTTTCTCCATCCAGATCATATCTACCCATTTGCCCGCCTTGAACCCTGACTTATGGAAATGAGCAACTGTTTTATATCCCATCTTCTCATGAAATTTCTCACTGTCCGGATAAGGATAAGCAATACATGCACATAAGTTGCATACATTCTGCTTGTAGAGAATCTTCTCCAGTTCTTCATATAACTGTCTGCCCACGCCCTGCCTGTGCACGTTATCTTTCACGTAAATTGACAGTTCCACTGACCAGTCATATGCTTCTCTGGATTTAAAAGCAGATGCATAGGCATAACCTAATATCTCGCCTTCATCATTCTGGGCTACCAGATAAGGATATCGCTCCAATGTATGAGCAATCCTGCCTGCAAACTCCTCAACGGACGGCGTTTCGTATTCAAAAGACACATTTGTGTGCTCCACATAAGGTCTGTAAATCTCCAGTAATTCTGTCGCATCCTTAACAGATGCCTCTCTGATCGTCAACATATTTTAATTCATACTCCGTATCTGTGCAAACAGATCCAGATCACTCTGGGTCAACTTCATATTTGTATTATATTCTCTGCCATCAGCACTTGTTACTTTGACTTCAATGATCGTACCTACACCGATTCCATCCCTGCCAACAGCCTGACAAAAAGGCATGAACTTCGGATGATTTCTATTGAAGGTCTCCCATGCATTTTTGATTTTCATGATACTTCCAAAATCTATCATCTGAACTCTCCACTCTTCTATGCTAAATATACAACATCTTTATCTTCTAAATTGGTGTCTTCCATGGCGGCTCTGGCCTCATCCTCCTGGTAGCGGTTTATGTAAAAGGAGAATTTCTTCTGACTTTCAAACAAGCCTTTCTTTCTTTTGCGCACCTTATCCACCTTGATCAGATAAGATACTCCATGTTTCAGGAAGGTTTTCTCAATCGCACTCTTGATTTCCTCTTCATATGTTTCAACGAAAGCGATCTCTCTTCCATTATTTTTTTCCGCCATTTTGTACATCCTTCTTTCCGGCAATGATTCGGGAACCTGTATCTGCCAGAATCATCTCTCATTAACCTTACTCCAAATATTATATCCAAAGCATATGGATTTGACAAGATTAATTTTATGTAACCATCCGAATTTCATGGAAAAAGAAACCTCAGGCTACATTTTAAACCTGAGGTTTCTCGTCTGCTTATTTAAAGTACTTCACACCCGATTCAAAGATCTTAAGATCCTGCTCACCATAGATGTTGATCGCTACAGATTCACCACGTCTCTCTACGTGTGCCATCTTACCAAAGCATCTGCCATCCGGTGAGGTGATACCTTCGATTGCTGCATAGGAACCATTTACATTCCACTCTTCATCCATGGAAATATTTCCATTGAAATCAGCATACTGTGTAGCAACCTGACCGTTCTCAAATAATCTGTCGATCCACTCCTTAGGAGCCACGAAACGACCTTCTCCATGAGAAGCAGGTGTTACATAAGTCTTGCCAAGCTCTGCAAGCTGTAACCACGGAGACTTGTTAGATACTACCTTGGTATATACCATCTTGGAGATATGACGGTTGATCGTATTAAAGGTCAATGTAGGAGAATCTTCCTTCTGTCCTGTGATCTCACCATAGGGAACCAGCCCCAGCTTGATCAGTGCCTGGAATCCGTTACAGATACCAAGTGCCAGACCGTCTCTTTCGTTCAATAACTTCATAACAGCTTCCTTCATCTTCGCATTCTGGAATGCTGTTGCGAAGAACTTGGCACTGCCATCTGGTTCATCACCTGCGGAGAATCCGCCTGGGAACATGATGATCTGAGCCTGTCCGATAGCCTTCTCGAATTCATCTACAGATTCACGGATATCCTCTGCTGTCATGTTGCGGAATACCTTAGTAATGACATTAGCGCCTGCACGTTCAAATGCCTTTGCACTGTCATACTCACAGTTCGTACCTGGGAATACAGGAATAAATACGGTAGGTTTTGCCACTTTATTCTTGCAGATATGGATATCAGATGCCTGATAAAGTTTTGTCTCGATTGCATCTGTAGATTTCACTGCCTTAGTCGGGAATACCTTTTCCAGCTTGCTCTTCCATGCGTGGAGAGCTTCTTCCTCACTTACCTTTACATCCTTATATACGAAGCCTGCATTTTCAGGAAGTACAGTTGCCACTACGCTGTATGCAATACCGCTTTCCTCTAATGCCTTCATACCCTCTTCGGATACTTCTGCGATCATGTTACCGATCTCATTTGCGAATAATTCCTTAGCAGACAGCGCATCTGAGAATTCTACACCCAGCTTATTACCAAAGGACATCTTGGCTGCACTTGCCACGATACCTGCACCATCCAGAGCATAAGCAGAAACAATAACGCCCTTCTTGATCAATGCTGAGATACCGTCAAAGAGCTTCATGACTTTCTCATATACAGGAATATCGTACTGATCCTTCTCAATACGGAATACAACGAGCTTGTCTCCCGCTTTCTTCAATTCCGGTGTAATGATGTCCTTTTCCTTTGCTACATCTACTGCAAAAGATACCAGTGTAGGAGGTACATCAATATCGTTGAAGGTTCCTGACATGGAATCCTTACCACCGATAGAAGGCAGTCCGTATCCCATCTGTGCATCATAAGCACCTAACAATGCAGCAAAAGGCTGACTCCAACGTTCAGGATCTTCTGTCATTCTTCTGAAGTATTCCTGGAAAGTGAAACGGATCTTGCTGTAATCGCCGCCTGCTGCCACGATCTTGACCATAGATTCTGTCACCGCATAGATAGCTCCATGATATGGGCTCCATGAGGATAAGTATGGATCAAAGCCATAGCTCATCATAGTAACAACGTCTGTCTTGCCCTTTAATACAGGAAGCTTTGCTACCATAGTCTGTGTTTCTGTCAACTGATACTTACCACCATAAGGCATATATACACTGCCTGCACCGATAGAGGAGTCAAACATCTCTACCAGTCCCTTCTGTGAGCATACATTCAGGTCATTGAGTTCTGCAAGAATTGCTGCTTTCACATCATTCTTTTCCAGAGCTTCCTCTACAGCAGAAACAGCCACCTTATTCAGGTAATTATCTTCCTTAACAGGCATATCTACATAAACATTTGTCTCCTGATGAGCACCGTTGGTATCAAGGAAAGCACGGGATAAGTTAACAACTTCCTTGCCTCTCCATTTCAGTACCAGTCTTGGCTCTTTCGTTACAACTGCTACTTCTACTGCTTCCAGGTTCTCCTCTGCAGCATATCCAAGGAAAGTATCTACATCCTTAGGATCAACAACAACTGCCATTCTTTCCTGAGACTCGGAAATAGCAAGTTCTGTTCCGTCAAGACCTGCATATTTCTTGGGAACCTTGTCCATATCAACTACCAGACCATCAGCCAGTTCGCCGATAGCAACAGATACACCGCCTGCACCAAAGTCATTACACTTCTTGATGATCTTACTTACTTCTTCTCTTCTGAATAATCTCTGGATCTTACGTTCTGTAGGTGCATTACCCTTCTGAACCTCAGCGCCACAAGTCTCAATAGAAGCCTCTGTGTGAACCTTGGAAGAACCTGTAGCACCGCCACAGCCGTCACGTCCTGTACGTCCACCCAGCAGGATAATGATATCACCCGGATCTGAATCTTCACGGATGACACTTGCTCTTGGAGCAGCACCCATAACAGCACCAATCTCCATTCTCTTGGCTACATAGTCAGGATGATATACTTCCTTCACATAACCTGTAGCCAGACCGATCTGGTTACCATAGGAAGAATAACCGCTTGCTGCACCACGAACCAGTTTCTTCTGAGGGAGCTTACCTTTCAGGGTATCTTCTACCGATACGGTAGGATCTGCTGCACCTGTTACACGCATAGCCTGATATACATAAGTACGTCCTGACAAAGGATCACGGATAGCGCCGCCCAGACAGGTTGCAGCACCACCAAAAGGTTCGATCTCTGTAGGATGGTTATGTGTCTCATTCTTGAAGTTTACAAGCCATTCTTCTGTGATAACGCCTTTTCCGTCTTCCTTATCAATCTCAATAGGAACTACGATAGAACATGCATTGATCTCGTTGGATTTCTCCATATCCTCCAGCTTACCATCAGCCTTGAGCTTACGCATAGCCATAAGTGCCAGATCCATCAGGCAGACATATTTGTCCTTTCTGCCTGCAAAAATCTCGTCTCTGACAGCCAGATAATTCTTATAGGTAGTCTTAATTGGCTCTGTATAATAATTTTCTTCAAAAGTTACATCCTTTAACTCTGTGGAGAAAGTCGTATGACGGCAGTGGTCAGACCAGTAAGTATCCAGCACACGGATCTCTGTTACAGATGGATTTCTCTTCTCTTCGTTCTTAAAATAATTCTGGATATGTAAGAAATCCTTAAAAGTCATTGCCAGACCCAGAGAATCATAAAGCTTCTTAAGATCAGCTTCAGCCATATCCTTGAAACCGTCAAAGATTGCTACATCAGCAGGTTCTGCAAACTCTGTTACAAGAGTTTCAGGCTTCACCATATCTGTCTCTCTGGAATCTACAGGGTTGATGCAGTAAGACTTGATCTTGGCAAATTCTTCATCGGATATCTTACCAACCAGTAAATAGGTCACGGCAGTCTTAATAATGGGTTCCTCATCCTCCTTGAGGAATTTCACGCATTGTACCGCGGAATCAGCTCTCTGATCAAACTGTCCCGGCAGGAACTCTACAGAGAAGCATCTGCCATTAGCCGGCATATCGAACTTCTCTAAATACAAATCATCGACAGGTGGCTCTGAAAATACACATTTGCAAGCTTTCTCAAAGGTATCTTCTGACAGATTCTCTACATCATAACGAATGAAAATCCTTACCTGCTCAAGTCCATCAATTCCAAGATAGCTCTTAAGCTCTTCTTCCAGCTCTTTTGCCTTTACTGCAAAGGAAGCCTTCTTTTCCACGTAAATACGTTTAACCTTTCCCATTTGTAAGTCCTCCGTAAAAAATAGGTATATTTAATCATTGACGTTATTAGGATATCAGTAATCGTGCGATTTTTCAACTGTGGAAATATACGAAAAGAATTTAAAATTTGTAATTTATTCCATTTCTATGCTACAATATAACTGTAAAAAGTTATGTAAAACGGGAAAGGCAGGAAACTTTTGTATATGGAAGACCTCAAATTTGCTTTGTTAATAGACAGCGACAACATCAGCGCTGATTACATTAAGATCATTCTGGATGAATTATCCAAATACGGAACTGTCACTTATAAAAGAATCTATGGTGACTGGACCCGTTCCAATTCTAATAAATGGAAAGATGTACTGCTCGCCAATTCGATCAATCCGGTACAGCAATACAGTTATACAACCGGCAAGAACGCAACTGATTCTGCCATGATCATAGATGCCATGGATATTCTCTATTCCGGTCATGTCGGGGGATTTTGTCTGGCTTCAAGCGACAGTGATTTTACCCGTCTGGCAATGAGACTTCGCGAATCCGGCATGTACGTCATCGGTATGGGAGAACGTAAAACTCCCGAACCATTCCGCTCTGCCTGCGAGAAATTCGTTCTGCTCGATCTCCTGTCCAATGTCGATACTCCGGTTGCCAAAGCAGGTAAACATTCTGCCAAGGCAGAACAGGATGCACTGACACCTCTGTCAGAAATCGAACAGGCACTGGTCAAGATCATCAGCGAGAATGGAAATGACGGAACTTCTATGGATATTGGCGAATTAGGCAGCCGTCTGTCCAAGATGTACCCTACTTTCGATGTCCGTAACTATGAATACACCAAATTCTCCAAGTTTCTGGAAGCAGCCGAATTTAAGAAATCCATCTCTCTGCAGTACACAGAAACTACTGTCACTGCTTATCTGCAGGCTGCTGACATCACCATTGATGATATTCACAAAGAAGTCCTTGCTATCCTGAAACAGTGTGAGAAGCATACCATGAACGTTGGCGAACTGAATCAGAAACTATGCCGCCGTTTTCCGGACTTCAATATCTCTAACTACGGTTATGCCAAGCTATCCAAAATGTTAGGTGATTTCAAAGAATGTAAGATCAGTAACTTCGGTAAGATCATATCCCTTCGTTCCTGATAAAATGTTAATATTCGGATATAAAAAAATAAAAGGACAAAACCTGTTACACTTGACAAGGTTCTGTCCTTTTTATTATCATCCTATTCTATTTCAAGTCCCAATGTTCCCATAATATAATCTATGGCATCATCTACTGCTTTTTCCGTAATACCCGTAGTTACCGCTGCAACTTTTAATCCTTCTATTGCACAGGTAATTACTGCCGCTGCCGTCTTTGGATCATCACAGTTCATCCATTCCCGGGCAACACCTTCTGCAATGAGATTCTCCAGAAGCTGTTCCTCTTCTTTTCTGTACCTGCTGACCGGATTGTCTGCATCCCCAGTGAACAAATATTCATAAGTAGCTGTGATGAAGTTATCTCCTGCTAATAATTCCGACTTACAAATATCCAGATAGATCAACAGTTTCTCTCCCGGTGTAGCATCCTGCTCCAGTGCTTTCTCATATCTGCCTTTTGTATGCTGCATCTGCTGTTCCAGTACTGCTTCAAATAATTCCTTCGTGTTGGCAAAGTAAAGATACAAACCACCTCTGCTGATCTGACATTCTTCCACAATATCTTTCATCGTTACATCTTTGTATCCTCTTTTGATGAATACTCCTTTTGCCTTCTCAATGATATACTGTTTCTTCTGTGTTGACTTATCTCCCATCTCCAGCTCCCCGTTCTTATGCCAATGGCTTTTTCGTCTCTAATAATTCCTTTAATTTTAAAAGGATTGCAAGGAATACACCGTTTCGGACTCCTTCTGTCCAGTAAGCTCCCTTTACTTCGCCCTTTAAAATATATTTGGATAAAATGTCACCAAGCACATCCACTTCCAGAAGTGTGCAATCTGCGATCAGATTCAGTTCATCCTGTGTTTTACGCAGATTATACCGTGAAAAAGTATATACATAGTTGCGGTTCATAAACCGTGTGGACTTTGCCTCTTTGACAAAAGACAGCAATGTTGAATCATATACCGGAACCGGCATGGAAGTTGCTTCTATCCCTTCGCCTTTATAAATATCAGAAGTTTCATGTCCACTTACCTTCTGAAGCCAGGCCACATAACGCAGCAGCTTCATGGTATCATCCTGATAAAGTTCTATTACTTCATCTCTGGAAAGTTTCTCACTGTCCTGCATACCCGATAACACCTTTCTTTCTTTTTACAAATAGTTTATCATAAATTGTCAAATTGTACACTATTCTTTCGATAAGTTTTTCAGATTTGTGCTTGTGATATCAGTCAATAGATATTATAATCCCAGATAAGAAAGGTAAGGTGATATATGAAAAAACTACTCAGATTTCTGCTTAAACCACTTTCTTTTGCTCCGGCTCTGATCATCATGTACTGTATCTATTCTTTTTCTGCTCAGGATGGGACTGCCAGTTCCAATATGAGCTATCAGGTATCCTATAAGGTCATTGAGCTGACTGACCGGGTATTCAATCTGGATCTGACCGATGCCCAGATACTTCAGGGAATCCGCCGTATTCATTTCTATGTGCGCAAAACAGCACACTTCAGTGAATACTTTCTACTGGCTGCTTCCATCGCATGCCCTTTATATGTATACGGAATCCGTGGAATCTGGCTGATTCTCACTTCCGGACTCATCTGCGTAGGATTTGCTTCTCTCGATGAATTTCATCAGCTCTATGTATCCGGTCGTTCCGGTTCCATACGTGATGTATGTATTGACAGTACAGGCGCATTTACAGGCATTCTGATCACTAATATTTTCTGCTATATCGGGCGCAAAACTATCTTTGAACCTTTAAGCTGTCATCATGAAAAAAGATAATATGCTTATTCTAAATCAATATAGTTTTAATATGCCGCAATATAGTTATAGATTATTTGTTATTTGCGGTGTATGATAAATACATGTTTAGCAGAGATGCTAGACTTGCTAATTAGCAATTCCGGAAGAATTCCCCTTTTACACAAACAGGAAGCTCGAGCAATCGGGCTTCTTTGTTTTGTTTTTTTATTTATACATAAGTAACGGGAGACACAATTGTATCTCCCGTTTTATATATTATATGTTCTTGATTATCGTATCATATGCATCCAGCTTAATATGTTCCACGCCATACTCTGTTTTGATCGTTGTCTCCTGCATAGAATCTGCATTGTTGATCACGATCAGCGTTCTGCTTTCCGGATAGTAAGCACATTCCATATTGGCATTATCTGTCAGATAATTGCCGTCAATGGCTTCTCCACCAGCCTGCAGGATCAGATTTAACAACAGCTTCGTATTTTCATTGTTCACACTAAAGGAGGACAGATATACTCCATAGCCTTTTCCGAAGCTGTTTCTGGTCATCAGAGGGTTATTGTTTCTGGCAGCCAGCACACATGCCTTACCATCTGTCAGATGACACTTCACTCTCTCCTCTACGCTGCTGCCCTGAGGCATGATTTCGGCTGCTGCCTTTTCATCTACCTCGAAGCTCCACTGTCCATGGCATACTCTGTCAATGATATCTTCGTCCACACCCAATACCGGTGCCATTCTGAAATAGCTGTCATAGCCTTCTACCGCAGAGGGTTCATCCACGCCGATGAAAGTGCCGCCTTCATATACCCACTTCGTCAGTGTTGCCACGACTTCCTCATCCTTCCACGCATCACCACCGCTCCATGCCGAGCCTGCTGCTCCTGCATTGATGACTACATTCACACCTTTGAGCGCACCCTTCTTTATATCTTCAAAGTTGATGAAACTTACTTCTATCGGAAGTCCACTCAATGCTTCATTAATATGGATCAGATCATGCATATATGTTTCATGGAAATGTCCTGATAATGACCAGGAGCGCATGCTTCCCCAATAGTGCAGAACTGCTACCTTAGTCTTGCAGCAATACGGCTTGCCTGCCCTGTGCAGATCTGTAATAGTCCTGAATTCATCTGATATCTTCTCGATATAATCCACAAAATCAGGGAAATCCTGTACCAGATGCAGATATCCACCCAGTCCGATCCTGTCAATGGATGCACGAAGCAGCGCACGTCTGACACTGTTCCAGTACTTCTTGGCATCAAGTGTAGGATTACCGCCTTCCATAAAAGTAGGCAGCCCGCCCAGTCCGACAGGGAAAAGATATGGATGCAGACGCAGTTCATGTACACCTACATCTACTCCCGCGCACAATCTGGCTTCATAACCAGAGAATACACATTTGATCAGACCATCAAATCCAAATTCTTTGAATTCAGGTTTATATGGTTCTACTCCTACCCAACTGTCATCATAGAATACATACGCTTTCTTTCCATATTTATGTACAATATCAATCAATTCTTTACCAAAGTCTACAACGAAACGATTGATAAAATTGATCCAGTCAGTTTTCTTCTGATTTCCCGGCATATGAGTTACATGTAATTTACCCTGGTTGATGAAATCTTCTGCCGTAAGCTGATAACCATAAACTCTGGCGAACTCATCCAGTGCGCGTGGGCTTACCGTAAAATCATAGGATGCCCAGTCAGAATAAAGCTGTCTGTTGCGTTCGTTGCTGCCCCATATCCACACAAAATTATAGAACATGGAAGTAAAACGCACTACTGTCGTAGTCGGATGCTCCTTACACCAGTTCTCCATCCAGTCCTTGAGATATGCCTGAGTCTCCGGATATACCGGGTCGATCTGCATCAGATGCTCTTTATTCCAATTATTTGTCGTATGGTTATACATGGAGATTTCTTCCCAGATACGATAAGCCAGAAAACTTACTGTATAAGAATGCCATGGGGTAATATCATGAAGCACTACATTTCCAGTACTCTGATCATAACTCCATTTATCTTTCTCCACCACCGTGTCTGTTGTTCTGTCATATACCTGCCAATATTTAAAAGCTGATTCACTGTCATTCACACGGAACTGTTCCTCAAAGAAATCCTCCATAAGCGTGATCGTCATTGTACTGTCTGATGCGACCTTGGGTGATGTCATCAGAAAAGTCTGCTGTAATTTATCCTGATTTTCCTTAGCCCATGCATTATGATCTCTGATAATGCAGATCGTAGAATAGATTCCATATCCTGCATTGGTGATCTCGTCTGATAATACAGTACCATCACTGTCTCTGATCACATCAGCTCCCCATTTATCTGCAAGCTCTAACGTGAGCTTCTCATACCCTGCTTCTCCCGGCAGAGTAAAACCGCCTTTTCTCTTACTCATAACTGCCTCCTCATATTTATATTTTGATCATACTTTCTAATTCTTCCACACTTCGGATCTGTCCCGCCGCCTCCTTATCCTGTTCATACCAGACAGTTCCCGATGTCGTATTATCTAAATAGAGTGATACCTCTCCCGGTTCCCACTCTCTATGCTGTGTCATAAGACCTGCTAATCTGCTATAGGCTTCCGCATAATTACCGGATATCTGCCGGCAATATTCCCTGACCGCCATTCCTGCAAGCAGATATGCGCCATAATCATTTGGATGTGTAAAGTCCTTCGGATAGTAATATCTGGCTGCTTCCTTCGGTCCTTTCTGAATAATAAAATCCTTACTCGCTCCATGCAGATCAATCACCGGAATCTGATAGCGTCTGGCTGTCTCCTTGCATGCCACAGCGTACTCTTCCAGGAAATCCGCATACACTCCACTGGCACGCCAGGTATTTCTGCACACCGGAGTAACCAGAATCGGATATGCACCTATGGACAATGTTTCTTCTATATAACGGCACAATGCATCTGTATAACCTTCTTTTGCCCTCAAATTGGCCAGTTTCTGGTCATTATGTGCGAACTGGATCAGCAGATAATCGCCAAATCTGATATGTGCCTGAATAATGGCATAATGCCCCTCTGTTCTGAATGTCTCAACTGTCTGCCCCGAATGTGCATGATTAGACACCGCTGCCTTACCATTCAGATATGCCGAAAGCATCTGTCCCCAACCACAAAAAGAATTTTTCGGTCGATATGGATACAATGCAGATTGATCATTTACTGTCGAATCCCCTGCAATGTATATGGTTGGACAATTTACCTGCACCACCTTGATCCTGCAAAGGGTCACGGCTTCCCCCAGTAATGTAATGTCAATGCTTTTACGCTCATAGATACGGTTTCTTCCCATAGGTATGATGTCACAGACATTCAGGACAAAAGTCAGCGACTGCTTCTGTTCTTTTCCTTCTGACCTGTGTATAAGCCTCCTGGGACCTGCAAAGATCATAACTTCTGCTGATGACTGATATTCCAGAACAATCTGGTAATTGCCACACCGTTCCACATCAGCCCGAAAACACAGGGGAATCATACATTTCTCCTGTATGCCCAGCCGACCGGCAGCATATTTGCCGTCCACATGACAGCCAATATCATCTGTAATGATTTTTGTCACTTTGCCAACCGTGTCAGTATATGCCGGTACAAAGCCGGAACTAAGCTCCGGCAATTGCAGCATTTCATCACTGCGACAATTGACTTCTGTTACAAAGCCATATCCTGTCTTTGCATCATATAACTGCTCTCCGGTAACTGCGATCTCTTTGCTTCGACTATCTGTATTCAGTTTTTGATTTTTGCATCCAAATACATAAGTCCTTGCATACATTTTATAAGGCACCGTCTTTCTGGATATTGTCAGACACTAATAATGTAGCAAAGAAAGACAATGCCAATCCCTGTCCCCATCCCTGAATATAAGCTTTTGGAATACCGCGGTAACCTTCCTTATCTCTCATAACGGCTGTACCGCCGGATACATTCATTACTTTACCATCTTCACTGACATTTGCCAGAAGTCCCTTGATCGACTTGTTAATATACTTGCTGTGAAGTGGATTGCCTCTTGTCAGCATAGCTGCCGCAATGCCTGCTGATGCAGAGATCTCTTCATAAGACTCAGGATCATCTACCACTGTTCTCCACAGTCCATTTTCTGTCTGATATACCTTAAGTGCTGCCAACTGCTCATTGAGAGAACCTGCAACATCGATATATTTGGGATACAGATAACACTGTGGCAGGATACCACCTACCTGTGACATGGTAAAAGCAGCCCACGCATTGGCACGTCCCCAGTAAATACCTGACATATGGTCTCCTGCGATATTGTCATAGCCGTGATACCATAGTCCACTGCTTGGATTCTGTAAATACTTAATATGCCAATAATACTGATTCAATGCATCATCAATCAGTTCCTCATCCTTTTCCATGACACCTACTCGAAGCATAAGAAAAGCTGCCATAAACAATGTATCGCACCAGCACTGCTCTGGAAAATCATTGTTTGCAGAAACCGTATGTTGCAGCACATGATCACCAAAACGCAGAGCATCATTTCTTAAATATGCAATCTTGCTCATCAGAATCTCATGATATTTTTCTTCTCCGGTAGCCTGATACAAAGTAATCAGGCAATGTCCCATTGCGCATGCATTTACAGTCCACACCTTAGGCAATCCCAGATCAATCAATTCATCTATACGATCTTTTAACAGCTCCAGATATTCTTTCTTTCCTGTCTTCTCATAAGCATCTGAAATTCCATAATATGCAACACCGCATGGCCAGTCCCATGTCAGATCCATGTTCATTGTTTTCTTTACAATTTTGTCAATTACCTGCTCAAGCTCCTGTTTGTCATACTCCAGCTTTAACATGATACATTCCTCCTCAATCTTATCTTTACACCGCTTCAAGTGTTATTTATCATGCAAAATTATTTTTTAGATTTACTTTGTCAAAGGTTTCACAATATGAAAGTACAGTAAAATCTTTGAAAAAATATACCTGCAGCTTTTTCTAAAACAGCCCCCAACATGTGTCGGGGGCCGTATTTATTGTTTTATCAAATCAGGTTAGATTGTGTGCAAATTACTGAGGTAATTTTGTGCTCTGACCAGCTTCGTATGCTTCTTTTCTTTCATCAACGATTGCCTGATATCCAGCATCAGCATACTTCTGAGCTAATTCATCATATAATGCGTCGAATTCGTCAGGAGAGCACATTGTTAACTGATCTCTGTACTCTGTGTAGAGTTCAAGTAAGGATGCCTGATACTCACCAACAGAATCAAGTACTACTGCGAAGTTACAATCGGATACTGCCCAGCCTTTTTCAGCAACTTCCAACTGCTTGTAGTAGTTGTCAATGATATCCTGTGTGAAGTCCTGAGGATATCCTGCAGGAGCTGCTGCCTTGATAACATCTTCGATAGTACCAGCAGTTCTGGCTTCTGTTGTTACACACCAGTAATCCTTGGAGTTGTTGAATCCCTGCTTGTAGTCACCAGCATAATCAGCTACTGCTACTGGAAGTCCGTCATCACCTACTGTGTAGTTTTCACCTTCAACACCCCACTGCATTGTGAAGAGATTGTCTTCCTGTGTCATCCATTCCATGTACATCCAGGCTGCCTTGATCTCATCTTCAGATGCCTGAGAAGAGAAACCGATCATCATACCGAAAGGATTGTTTGCTCTGAATGCAGGTACTGTGCCGCCATCTTTATCTTCTGTTGTAGCCTGAACTCTAACAGCTAACTTGCCATCAGGATTCTGAGCATAGAAGGAATCCAGTACATCCATATTTGCAGAAATATATGCACTCCATGCTACTGCTTCACCATTAATGAAGGAAGCCTTGGCTGTCTCAGCATCTGTTACATAATATTCAGGATTGATAAATCCATCGTTGTACTGCTCATTAGTTCTCTTTAAAAGTGCCTTGTTAGCGTCATCACCAAGTGCAGGAATTGCATAGTCACCGTAGCAAGCCCAGTTCTCTTCATCAAGAGGGAATGATCTGTAAGCATAGTTCTGGTCAACGCCAGCGCCTGTTACCATCTGTCCTCCAAGAGGATGTGCGCAGATACCTTCGTCAACTAACTTCTGAAGCATTTCCTTCTCTTCTGCCCATGTATCAGGATACTCCGAATATCCGATCTGGTCTAACCAGTCCTGACGATAGAAAGTAACCCATGTGTAGTTTGTATTGTAGTAAGGTCTTTCAGCTAATGCAAAATATGTCTCACCATCCATCTGTGTATAACTGAGCTGATCCAGGTCTACCATTCTCTGATAGTAAGTAGGAGCTACCTTAGCGAATTCATCCAGATCATATGTTGTCAGATATCCGTCACCAGCCCACTGAGCTAACTTAGGATAGTCATATTCCATAAGGATTGTAGGAAGTTCATCGCCTGCTGCTAATAATGCATAGGATGTTAATACATCAGAACGTGTGATAGGTACATATTCTACTGTAATGTTGTACTTGTCACCGAAGTTCTCCTGTACCCACTTGGTCCAGTAGTTATTGCTTACATCAGGAACACCTTCAACACCTCTGTCATATACAGGGATTCTCAATGTAACATTATCAGCAAATGCTTCGTATCCATCGATACCTGTAACTTCATCAGATGCTTCTGTGGAAGCTTCTGATGTTGTAGCTGCTGCTTCTGTAGAAGCTGTTTCTGTCTTTGTGTCTGTGCTTGTAGATGCACTTGTGTCATTGCTGCTTCCGCAGCCTGCTAATGTTCCCATAGCCATAGCACCTGTTAATGCAAGTGCGATTGTCTTCTGAAGAGTATTCTTCTTCATAATGAAATCCTCCTTTAATAAATATATAGTTTTATGTAACGCCCGATAGTTCGGGAAAACTAACTGTTTCAATTTTGGTTTTAACCTTTTACAGCGCCTACCATAACGCCCTTTACAAAGTATTTCTGTAAGAAAGGATAGATACAAATGATAGGAATTGTAACAAACATGATTGCTGCTGCCTGTAATACTTCAGGAGTACTTGTTACAGCGGCTGCCTCTGACAGAGTAGCTGTCTGTGCTTCTGCTGCCGAGGATACTAACTGTGAAAGCTTATACTGAATCATCTTTAAGCTTTCTGATTTGATATAGTACTTGTTATCTGCGTATGAATTCCAACGACCTACTGCATAGAACAGCGACAGTGTTGCAATGATAGGCTTAGATAACGGAAGTACGATCTTCCAAAGAATCTGGAAATTGGTTGCGCCATCCAGAAATGCGGATTCTTCCAAGCTGTCAGGAATACTTGCCTGCAAGTTTGTCTTCATGATCAGCATGTTATATGGTGAATAGATCAAAGGTAAGATCAATACCCACATGGTATCCAGCATATGTAAATCCTTATACAATAAGTAGGAAGGAATCAATCCTGCACCAAAGTACATAGGGAACATCAGTAAAAATGTAAAGAATGTTCTTCCCTTTAATCTCTTCTTGGAAAGAGGATATGCTGCACAGGTACATACAGCCATACCTAAAGCAGTAAAGATTACAGTTACGATAACACTGTAGATCATACTGTATACCATGCCTCCATCCCTAAAAATAGAAGCATATGCATCAAAGTTGATTCCTTTTGGCCAGAATGCTATCTTCTTGGCAATAACGTACTCATTACCTGATATAGATTTAGCCAGTAAGTGCAAGAACGGTAATACGCAGGTTGCACATAAGAGAACAAGGATGATCATCATTACAGCATCGCTGATTCGGAATTTATTAATGGCTCTGTTGCCATCCGTATTCATGCCCTCATCAACTGCCACATTTTTCTTCTTTGCCATGATTCAACACCCCCCTATAACAATCCGTCTTCGCCAAGTTTCTTAGCGAACTTATCTGACAAAAGAACTAATATAAGACCAATTACAGACTGGAACAGGTTTACGAAAGTTGACATACTGAACTTGCCGCCTGCAAGACCTTTCTCATATACGTAGATAGCTAACTGATACTGGAAGTCCTTAACCTGTGAGTTGCCGAACTGATCCAGACGTTCGAAGTTACTACCCATAATACGTCCTAAGTTCATAATCAGCAGTGTAACTACAGTACCCTTAATACCAGGTAATGTGATGTTCCACATCCTCTGCCAACGGTTCGCACCATCAATCATTGCCGCTTCATATAACTCGCCGCTGATACCTGTAATCGCTGCCAGGTAGATGATGGTTCCCCATCCCATTCCCTGCCATACACCGATCAGCAGATAAGTCACCGCCCAGTGCCATTTCTCTGTCAGGAATGGAATACCTTCACTGATAACACCCCAGTTCATCAATGCGATGTTTACAAGACCAGTAGTAGGTCTGAACATTGTATAAGCAACGCTGCCCACGATAACCCATGAAAGGAAATGTGGCAGATACAGGATCGTCTGTGTGACTTTCTTGAATCTGGGATAACGAAGTTCGTTCAGCATCAATGCCAGAATAATAGGCATTGGGAATCCAACTAACAGATCCAATAAGTTAAATACGATGGAACTTTTTAAAGCTCTGTGGAAATCTGCATCTTTAAACACCTTCATAATTGTTTTCATACCGACCCATTCGCTTCCGCTGTAGCCCTTTGCCGGTTTATAATCCATGAAGATCATTCTCAATCCGGGATAAGATGCATAGTTAAATATGATAACCATTGCAAGTGGGAACAAAAGCATCAGATACAACTGCCAATCCCTCTTGAAAGCATTTTTCCAGCTCGTTTTTGCGCCTATTGGAGCGCTTGCTTTTTTTGCTTTACTCATTCTAATGTAACCTCCCAACCGATGTCTATACGGTTAATTTGTATAGTTTATTGGCTTTTATGAGTATATTATTATACATTTTTAAACTTTTTTCTATTCAGTGCATTAAAAATACTATGCAATTCTGACCATTTATGTTATACTCACTTTTGTACAATATATAAGATATGTCCATTATTTTATTTTTTAAACTTGTTTAGCTATACAGATTGACTACTGTTTTAATGGACTATTTTAATATATATTAAAATTATACATATGTAAATGTTTACATAAATTTGCATATTTTTCGGCATTGGTTGTTTTTGATAATTTGTGTGCTTTTTCTTATCATATGTATTCGTTTTCTGTGCAAATACAACCATATTCAAAACAATCCATGGTCATAATAAACAATAACACATATATTGATATACTAAGGAGGCTTCATTATGGCTAGACAGAAATCAGGAGTAGCAGAGTATCGTAACTACTATCTCCCTTATGATTTTCCTGTACTATTACTGTCAGGAGAACATTGGAAAATTTCTAATGTTCCCAGTAAAAATCTGCATTTCCATAACTGTCTTGAAATAGGCGTATGCCATTCCGACAGCGGATATATGGAATTTATCGGTCAAAAAGACCCTCTCTTCTTCAAAGAGGGCGATGTAACCTGTATTCCACGAAATATTCCGCACACCACCTACAGTTCTCCCGGAACTGAGAGTCACTGGTCATATCTTTTTATGGATACCGGTGAACTGTTTCGCAATATCTCTCCGAATTTTTCAAGGGATTTTGACCTTTCCCTTCCGGCATTCAAGAATTATAAGCATATTCTGAGTCGCGACCAGTATCCTCAGGTATATCAGCTTACCATGGCTGTCATCCGGGAACTTGAAGAAAAGAAACCACACTATCAGACCAGTGTAACAGGATTGCTTCTGGCATTATCTATTGAACTGTACCGTATTCAGAGCGAGGGTGGTTCCAATATCGCTCCTACTAACCAGCCGCCCGAGAATGCCATGGTCATCTCGCCGGTACTGGATTACATTGAAGATAATTACTCACAACAGTTCAATATCAACTATCTGGCTGATATCTGCAGACTGAGTCCTACACATTTCAGACGGCTCTTCCATTCTATTATAGGAACAAGTCCTTTGGATTTTGTGAATAATACCAGAATCTCCAAGGCATGTAATCTTCTTCGCAGTACAGAATATTCCATTCTGGAGATATCAGAGATGGTCGGTTTCCGCTCTGTATCCAGCTTTAACCGACATTTTATGGATGTGATGCAGATCACCCCCAGAGCTTACCGCAATGAAACCCTGCAGGTAAAAGAAAACCAGGAGAAACTCTCTATCCTGGAATATAAAGGATGGATGTATCCCGAGAAATAAAAGACTATTCTAGTGACGCCGCAGGTTCTGATATAACCTGCGGTGTAGCCAGAATCTTAAATATCATATACATTATATTTCATCCAGCTCTTGAACAGATCGATCCACTGGGCACACTGGGCGTTAATCTCTTTGCCTTCTTTCATGGCAGTTTCCTTCGTTGCCAGGGCATAACCATGTCCGCCATGAGGGAAGACGTGATATTCAAAGTTCACACCAGCCTTACGCAGTGCTTCTGCAAAGAAGAGGGAGTTCTCCAAAGGAACGGCACCATCCTCAAAAGTATGCCACATAAAGGTCTGTGGGAAATCTGATGTAACCTGATTCTCCAGACTCAGTTTCTCTTCTAATTCCTTAGCTGTGAGTCCAAGCGGTGCATAACCCTGTTCTGCTTCGTTGCCCATAATTTTTACAAAGGAACCTCTGTGAGCGAACTCACCGGATGTGATAACCGGATAAGCCAGGATCTCACCATTTGGCTGATAATCCTTCATTGTCGCACCTGTTTCTGCCTGCATCAGCTCTTCCAGCCATTTTTCTTTCCAGAAGCAGCCCAGACTCGCTGCCAGATGTCCACCTGCAGAGAATCCGGCTACCAATATCTTATCCGGGTCGATGCAATATTCTCCTGCATGTTTCCTTACATAAACTACAGATGCAGCCAGTTCCAGCAGATGCTGTGGGAACTCTGCTCCCTGCCCCGACACATCATATCGCAATACCGCTGCATGTGCTCCCGTTGTCATGAACTGCAACGCAATTGCCTCTCCCTCTCTTGGAGAAACATGCTCATAGCCACCACCCGGACAGATCACGATCATCGGTCTTTTACGCTCCCCATACACTTCCGTATAATCCTCATGTGCATAAATCGTAAGCGTTGCCTGCACAGAATGCGCAATCCTTATATCAATTACTTCATATTTCATATCTTTATCCTCTTCTTTCTAAATCTATATACGATAAAATAATCACAATAAACAATTAACAAATAAACTTTTTATCTAAATAAACTGCTGTTTTTCGTATGAGTTCTGAATAGATACAAGCATATATATTATCCCAATAACAGAATTGCACAGCTTTTGCAAATGCATAAACAGGTACTTTGCAGCCGTCGGTACGTAAGTGCGCATGGTCGCAAGACACATGCACACTTACGTACCCGCTACGAGCTGCAGCGTAGCGAGAGCGAACCTGTGTTGCATTGCAAAAGCTGTGCAATTCGTCACTAGTATAGCGTTTTCTAAATAACTGAACCATTTACGCAGAATATTTTTCAGAAAGTACATGTCAAAAAACGTAGGCGTAGCGGGCTACGCTGAGGATTTTTGACATGTGCTATCGGGAAAATAGGCAAGTAATATGGTTTAGTTAATTTAAAAACGCTATACTAGATACACTTATTGCAATTGCTTTAATCCAAATGAAATACCGTCTTCAGATCAATGCTGACAGGACTGTTATCAGGATTGGTTTCCATAATGTCAGCCATATAATCCCACCATTTACGGTTGATCGCAGTATCTGCGCCCTTAGCCCACAGTGATTCATCTTCGATCTCAATATAACCAAATAATGTCAGAGTTTCTTTATCCAGAAAAATGGTATAATTCTTACCGCCATGCTCATGAATCATATCCTTCATCTCCGGCCATAACAGGTTGTGTCTTCTCTCGTACTCTGCTTCCTGTCCTTCATACAATTTCATTTTAAATCCTTTTACCATAGTTGCAGCCCTCCATAATTATAATAAAATATAGTGATTGTGTCTATCCATCCTCTGTTTTCATTGTAACCATTCCGCATGCCTGCTTCTCTTCATTTGCATACAAATAATTCCTAAAAACGACCCTGTGTTAAAATTTGATCCTGGCTCTGGCTGTAGGCATTTTATGCTCCTGCTCATGCTGTTCCTTATACTCTCTGATCACATTCATGAACAGTTCTCCATACTTCTCATATTTTGCCTGGGCTACTCCACTGATCTCGAGCATTTCATCCCGTGTAACCGGCAGGTATGTACTCATTTCCTGCAACGTTTTATCTGTAAATACTACATAAGCCGGTACTTTCATATTCTTTGCAGTTTCATTACGCAGACTGCGAAGCAATTCGTATAGCTGAGGGTTGTTTGAAGCTGCCCGTCTGCCAATAGAAGATTTTGTTTTCAACTGTACACGTCTTTCTACTGTGACCGGTTCTTTCTCCTTTGGCAATTTCAGCATGATCTGCTCTCCCTTTACCGTAATATCATAAGAACGTTCTGTGAGTTTCAGCAAACCATATTCATCATCAGTCTGATTCAGATACCCTTTTGCCAGAAGCTGTTTTACAATTTGTCTGAGTCTTTCCATGCTGATATCAGTTGCCGTTGCATAATAACTGTTCTCATTCAGTCTGTATCTTAATACCTTCTCACTTCTGCTGCCATGCAGTGTTTCCAATATCGTTGTAACTCCATAGCGCTCCCTGCACTCTTCGATACAACACAGCATGATCCTGGCATATTTGGATACATCCACTTCCTCATAATTTTGCAGACAATTGCTGCAATTACCACAATACCCCTTCGCCGGTTCACCGAAATATCCCAGCATATACTCTCTTAAACAGTCCTTTGTATAGCAGTAATATGTCATTTTTTTGAGCCGTTCCCTGTCTTTTGCTATAACTTCCTCAAGTTCTGTTTCACTAAGTTCTTCATTCTCTCTGTTATTTTCTATAAAAAACTGATTGGTTCTCACATCCTGTCCACTATACAGCAGAATACATGATGATGGTTCTCCATCTCTCCCGGCCCTTCCTGCCTCCTGATAATAACTTTCCATGTTTTTAGGCATATTGTAATGGATCACAAACCGCACATCCGGTTTATCTATCCCCATTCCAAAAGCATTTGTTGCCACCATGAGACTGCATCTGTCATAGATAAAATCATCCTGATTCATGCGGCGCTCCTCATCACTAAGACCTGCATGATATTTTGTTACTGCAATTCCTCTTGCCTTCAGCGCTTCATATACTTCTTCGACCAGTTTTCTTGTAATACAGTAAATAATGCCGCTTTCTCCTTCATGTTCCTGTAAAAGCCGCATAACCTGTGCCATTTTGTCCTTTGCTGTACGTACTTCAAAATACAGGTTGCTTCTGTCAAACCCTGTTGTTACAATATGAGGATCATGAAGCTGCAGAATCCTCGTAACATCTTCCCGGACCGGTTGAGTCGCTGTTGCTGTAAACGCCCCTACTACAGGTCTGACTGGTAATCTGCTTATAAACTCAACAATTTTGAGATAACTGGGTCTGAAATCCTGTCCCCATTGTGAAACACAATGCACCTCATCGACACTGACAAAAGAAATGTCGGCATGAACTGCAAAATCCAGAAAGGAATCGGTCAGCAACCGTTCCGGAGCAACATATATAATCTTATACTTTCCTCTTTTGGCAAAATCCAGTGCCTTGAAATACTGTCCCTGTGTCAATGAACTGTTCAGATATGCTGCATAAACCCCCGCCTGATTCAGGGCTGCGACCTGATCTTTCATTAAACTGATCAAAGGCGAAATGACTAACGTAATCCCCCTGAACATCAGTGCCGGGATCTGATAACACAGGGATTTTCCCGCCCCTGTCGGCATGATACCAAAAACATCCTGTCCTGCTAACAGACTATCGATCAGTTCCTCCTGACCTTCCCTGAAAGAATCATATCCAAAATACTGTTTTAAAACCTGATACTTATTCATATTAATAGCTATGCCTTTCCACTTACATCAGAAAAGGCAGCCCGTTATGGACTGCCCTTTGCTTTCATCTGCTTCTTCTTCTCAAAAAGCTCAATAATTTTATCTACTCTACGCCTTACCACAGGCTCCTGAAATGGCTTCTGAATATAATCAGCCACTTCATAAGCATATGCCTTGTGAATATTTTCATCATTCACGTTCGCACTGATCAAAACCACGGGAACATCCTGCAGATTCTTTTCCTTCATATATTTCAGAACTGCAAATCCATCACAAGTCGGCATTACAATATCTAACAATACTGCTGCCGTATCTTCCCCGTTTTCCTCTAATGCGGCAATTGCTTCGCTGCCATCTGCACATTCTGCGATGTCATACTCATCCTCAAAAATACCGCTCAAAATATACCTGTTTACTGACTTATCATCTACTATAAGTATTTTCTTCTGCTGCTGCGTCATATTACTACCCCTTACACGTCAATCCCAAACGGTGTCTATTTAATTGTTAATCCTAGTTTAACCTATTCCCCGGTAGTTGACAAGCATTGTTTTGTATCTGCCCGATTTTTTCTCTTCAAAAGATACAGCCTCTCCCTGCTTAAGTCCATGCAGCAGTCGAAATATTCTTCTGGACACAACATTGTCACATGACTGATACTCATTTTTTACAAAATTCTCTCCACAGGCATAGATTTCTTCTGCTCTCTGTCCTTTATCAGCTTTAGCAATGATCGCTCCGACTGTATTTTGACGATTTACCATACAAAAGGCAGCGGCAGTCGCTACTGCTTTCTCCCTGCCTCTTTTATTCTTATGGTGGATCAGTGTACATTTACTCTCAATACTTTTTAAAACATCCTGATGTTCCGTATCGCTTCCATCATTTACTACAATAATATCCCGAAACCCCTTCTCTACTAATCCATCTACAACGCCAATCAGCCGTTCATCCGGATTATACACAGGAATAATGATTGTCAGATTCAACACCTCATCCTGCATAATTTCTCCCCCTCATATCTTTATGCTGTATGTTCCAAAGTAATTTAAACTTCTTATATTATATATCGTCAGTTTTCTTTGGATTCTGCACCGAATTGAGAGAAAGTTTATGTTATTTTGCATCATCTTTAGCACTACTGCTATACATAAAGAGTACTGCTACCAGAGCTATCATAATAATTGCACCAAGCAAAATTATAAAAGGAATTCTATTTACCATTTTACGATAAACACCCGCATCATTCACAAACAGTCCCGGTTCCTGATATGTAATATTTTCTATCAGATTATCAAAATCTGCCTCATGCAGATTACTGTCTACATAGGTACCATACTGCCAAACATACAAAATACCATGCCGCAATGCTACAACGCTTCGCTGCTGATAAGTACCCTTTAATTTATCACTGGTATATGTCAAGGGTTCATCACTTACAAAATACCACTCTCCCTGGATCTTTTCCTGATGGAAAGTATCTTCCCCGGCAAAAAAATGCTCCATATATGGATATATTTTATGAATCTGAGCATCTGTCAACGCCTGGTCTGCATCCAATTCACCCCGGGTATTTGTCAACTGGTGCAAAGTATCCATCTCACCCCAGATATCTCTGGCAATGAACTGTATACTCTCGCCCATGCCATTTGTATGCATATACTGCGCCAGAATATCATCTTCATTATCCGATGTGATTTCTTTCCACCCCGGTGCCAATTCATATGATATACCATACTGTGCATCTTCAAATGTAAGGATTTCTTCCGCTTCAGTAAATACAATACTGTCAATTATCTGTTTCATCATATCCGACATCTGATCAGATACTTCTCCCGTATAGCTTCGTAAAGTAACTGTATACATTCTGCTGTCACGGATCGTATCATATTGAATGCATCGCACTGCACTGTCTTCATATTCCTGTCCAAAGGCGAATACGATATACTTGGCTGTTTCATTTTCATACAGGGTAAAATCATCTACTGTATAACCATGTTCTTCATATGTTTTCTGTATTGTCTGTGCCAGTTCCGATACATTTTCATCTGCAACAGAATGTATATTATATAAATATGTAACATCCTGATTCTCATTAACTGTAACGACCATTTCATAAGAATCATCATGTGCTATTGCATTCAGTACAATCCCTGCCTCCTGATAATATTCCTCAACCTTTTCCTTATCTGCTCCAACTTTCTGCAGATAGGGATCATCATCTGCAACTTCCTGCTGCAGTATATAGCAGTCATTTGGAATGGATATCAGCATAGGTGCCGCATCAACTGACACTTGTGTCATGTTTTGGTCTGTTTGTGTTTCTTCCGCAGATTCCGTCTGTGTCTCATTTTGCTGCATGCTTTGTGACTGTTCCATGGCCTGCGTATTCACCGGAAATAAAAGACACATGAAAATAAACAGTATCATATGACTTTTCTGGATTGTACGCTTAATTTTACCTTTTAACCTCTGTAATGCATTATCTGCAGATTTTTCATCTCTTCCCAGAACCTTCGCTATCTGTGAATATGACATTCCTGTTAAATACAGATCCAGCACCTGTTTTTCAAAACCACTCAACTCTGTTTCTATTGCAGCTTCAATATCTGCAACATTTTCCTTATCAATCAGTAAGGCCTCAGGGTTGGTATCCGTCCCTGAGGTCAATCTGTTCACAAGTGCTGTTTCTGTATTGTCATTTTCTTCCTGTCCGTTTTCTGCAAGATTCGCATATAATGAGATATAGGAATTTAAAGGTGCATGCTTTTCTCTTCCAGAAGCCTGTACCGCTGTATACATTTGTCTCGAAACACACAGATCTGCAAAAGTATAGAAACTTGCATCCCTGCCTGCATCATAATCCCTCACAGCTTTGAAAAGTCCTATCATTCCTTCCTGAATCAGATCGTCTTTGTCAGCCCCCAGAATATACATGGATTTCGCCTTTTTCCTGACCAGATTCTTGTACTTATCCATAATATAATCCGTGATCTGCTTCTCTCCCTGTCTGAGACGATCTATCAATTCCTCATCCGTACTGTTCTGGTAATCCTCGTACATGTTAATCCTCATTTCTGTGCTGTAAATCTGATCAATTCAATCTCTGACGGACGATTTCATAAGCTAATACTCCTGCTGCTACCGAAGCATTCAGGGAATCAATATCTCCCTTCATAGGAATAGACGCTATAAAGTCACACTTTTCCTTTACCAGCCTGCCTACACCTTCTCCCTCGTTCCCTATTACAAGTCCGATCGGTCCGGTAAGATTTAAATCATACATTGTTGTTCCGCCCATATCCGCACATACGAACCATAAGCCTTCTTTTTTCAATTCTTCTATTGTTTTCGCCAGATTCGTCACTCTCGCTACCGGCGTATAATTCAGGGCGCCTGCTGAAGTTCTTGCAACTGTTGCAGTCAGTCCCACTGCACGGTTCTTTGGAATAATAACCCCATGCGCTCCTGCCAGATTGGCAGTTCTGATAATAGCTCCCAGATTATGCGGATCTTCAATATTATCCAGTAAAAAGATAAAAGGTGGTTCACCTTTTTCTTTTGCAGCATTGAGGATATCATCCACTTCAGCATACTCATAAGCAGCAGCATAGGCAATTACCCCCTGATGCTTTCCTGTACTGCTTAACTGATCCAGTCGCTCTTTATCAACAAATTTTACGATCGCATCATGCTTTTTTGCCTCTCTCTTGATCGTCTGAATGGGTCCATCCTGTAATCCATCCTGAATCAATATCTTATCCATAGGCTTACCGGAACGCAACGCCTCTATCACGGCATTTCTGCCTTCTATTGTAAATTCTTCGTATCGCATATTAATCCACATTTCTGCGCACACTTTTTACGCATTCAAGGTTTATGCCCGGTGCGCACAGACACAACCCCGTGTGTGAAAAATTATTTTCACACTGTTTACCATTTCTTACATTAATTCCAGCCTGTCCAGGCCAGTCCTGACCATCTCAACAATTCGTGCAGTCTGTCCCTGTAAATACAGATAACCGCATACTGCCTCGAATCCGGTAGCTTTACGATAATCTTCCAGGCTCATATTTTTGGCAGAAGAATTGATCTTACTGTTCTTCCCACGTCTGAAAATATCCTGCTCTTCAGGAGTCATAATATCCTGCAAAGCATCTATCATAGCAGCCTGTGTTGCAGCACATACAATTTTCGTTGTCTGTTTATGCAGTGCATGTACTGCCTGCTGTCCTTTTTCAACAACCAGAGTTCTAATCACCATTTCATATACTGCATCACCAATATAAGCAAATGTCAAAGGTGAATATGCCCTGATATCGTTCTTTGTTTCCCCGAACTGTTGATGGATTTCCTTTATTATACTCAGATTTTCTTCCATTTTACACCCTCTCGTGTATCTTCCAGTACAATTCCTTTATCCAGAAGTTCTGCTCTGATCGCATCTGCCTTTGCAAAGTCTTTCTCCTTCTTGGCAGCCTTACGTTCTTCTATCTTTGCCAGAACATAACTCTCTAATTCTGCATCAACACCATTATCCTGCTGTTTTGCTGCATGTGCAGTAGTCAGATTTAATGACAATACCTCATCAAAACTCTGCGCCAAAGCAAACTTCGTTGCATCTGAAATATCAGCCTTGAGCATGTCATATAATACAGTGATCGCCATAGATGTATTCAGATCATCACATAAAGCAGCTTCAAATTTATCACGATACTGTTTGAAAGCTTCCTGGTCAATGTCACCGTCCTGCTGCAAAGAACCGATTTTTTTCACAAGTTTATCATAAGCTGCGCTCATATTATCCAGTACTTCATAAGAGAATTCCAATGGCTTACGGTAATGAGACTGCAGACAGAACAATCTGTATACTAAAGGATCATAACCTTTTTCTTCCAGTAAAGATACTGTCAGGAAATCGCCCTTAGATTTGCTCATCTTACCTGACTTATCATTTAGATGATGCACATGGAACCAATAATTACACCATTTATGACCTAAATAGGACTCACTCTGTGCAATTTCATTTGTATGGTGTGGGAAAATATTGTCAACACCACCACAGTGAATATCCATATATTCACCCAAATGTTTCATACTGATACAGGAACATTCAATATGCCATCCCGGATATCCAACACCCCATGGGCTATCCCATTTTAATTCCTGGGAATCGAATTTAGACTTTGTGAACCAGAGTACAAAGTCACTTTTATTCTTCTTGTTCTCATCTTCGTCTACATCATCACGTACACCAACCATCAGTTCTTTCTCGCTTTGGCTTGAAAATACATAATAATCTTTTAATTTGGAAGTATCAAAATAAATATTTCCACCTGCTTCATACGCATATCCTTTTTCCAGAAGGACAGTGATCATATGAATAAATTCAGGAATACAATTCGTAGCCGGTTCTACTACATCCGGAGTCTTGATATTAAGCTTGCCACAATCTGAGAAAAAGGCATCTGTATAGAACTTTGCAATCTCCATAACTGTCTTATGTTCTCTTTTAGCACCCTTTAACATTTTATCCTCGCCAGTATCTGCATCACTGGATAAATGTCCTACATCAGTAATATTCATGACACGCTTCACATCATAGCCAATGTAGCGTAAAGTCTTCTCCAGAATATCTTCCATGATATAACTTCTGAGATTACCAATGTGTGCATAATGATATACTGTAGGACCACATGTATACATGGCAACCTTTCCATCCACATTCGGTATAAACTGTTCTACTTTTCTCGTAAGCGTATTATAAAATGATAATTTGTTTTCCATCTCTGTAAAATCTCCTTTATATAACTATTCTGCCTGATGCTTTCTAAGCTGTTTGATCTCCTGTTCCAATTCAATGATCCGATTGGTCATTTCAGAATTAGCATGCTGCAGCGCCTTAATATCTTCGTTTACCGGATCCGGAAGATCGACCTGATTCATATCTTCTCTTACCAGCTTCTGATTATTTCTTTTTACAATCCTGCCCGGTACACCAACTACTGTGCAGTTAGGTGGAACTGCCTCCAGCACCACGCTGCCGGCACCGATCTTGGAATTTTCTCCTATGGTAAATGATCCAAGTACCTTGGCACCTGCACTGATCATAACATTATCTCCGATGGTCGGGTGTCTCTTCCCATGTTCTTTACCAGTACCACCTAATGTTACTCCCTGATACAGGGTAACATTATTTCCCACAATTGCAGTTTCTCCTATAATAACACCATTTCCATGATCAATAAAGAAATTTTCACCAATCTGTGCACCCGGATGTATTTCAATCCCTGTTTTGCGCACACCACGCTGTGAAACCCACCTTGCCAGGAAATAGTGACCTTTTTCATATAATTTATGTGCAATTCGATAATGCATCATTACCTTAAAGCTAGGATAAAGAAAAACTTCCATATCCGAATGAATTGCCGGATCTCTCTCCCGAATCACCCTGATCTCATTTTTGATGTTTTTCAAAAATCCCATCCCTATCACCATGCTTTCTTCTACTTTTCACACTAAAATACCGCGAATAAACTCATCAAGAGACGAATTTATCCGCGGTTCCACTCTATTAAAGGATACATATATCCAACACTCATGCGCGTAACGTGCGCGATACGTATCCTGCTAACAGCCTCGCTGCTTCACAAAATCAGCTCCCGAATGCACTTGGGCAACCCTCTGCACAAGGATGCTCTCAACCAATGACATCCTCTCTCTGTACGCTTAAGATCACTTACTCTTTCGTTCCATGCCTTTACGTATTTATTTCTCAGGAATAACTTCTTAGTATAGGATATGCAAAAAAACTGAATTTGTCAACGCCTATTTCGTATGTTCTAACTCTACTGCTGTGTTCAGTGCGATCTCCATCATCTGTGTAAAGGAATTCTGTCTTTCTTCAGCCGTTGTTTCCTCTCCTGTGATCATATGATCAGATACGGTCAGGATCGCAAGGGCATTCTTACCTGTTCTGGCTGCATTCATATACAATGCTGCTGCTTCCATTTCTACACATAATACGCCCATCTTCTGCCATCCTGCTGTTGCAGTCTTATCATCTGAATAAAAGGTATCAGAAGAAAGGATATTACCAACATGATATGAAGCATGTAACTGCTCTGCCTGTTTAATTGCTTCTTTCATAAGAGGATAGCTTGCAATTGGTGCAAAGGTTCCAGCAAGTCTATACTGGCTTGCATAATTGGAATTGGTGCAGGCTCCCATACCAATAATGATATCTCTTACTTTTACATTCTCCTGTAAAGCACCTGTAGAGCCAATTCTCATAATATTGTCTACGCCAAAGAACTGGAACAGTTCATAAGAATAGATTCCAATGGTCGGCATTCCCATACCACTTGCCATCACACTGACTTTGGTTCCCTTATAAGTACCTGTATATCCCTGGATTCCTCTGATATTATTCACAAGCTGGGCATTCTCCAGATAATTTTCTGCTATAAATTTAGAACGCAGCGGATCTCCCGGCATCAGTACTGTTTTGCCAAAAGCATCTGCTTCAGCGTTAATATGTGGTGTTGTAATTAATGACATACATTTCCTCCTTATACCTCGGTTTCATTTACAAAAACCGGCTCCAATAAGTATATACTATCAAATTTCAGGTTTTCTTTCAACTTGCCTTGTCCAAAAATGAAAGAAACCATCTGCGCTGCTGTGATGGACAGCTCAGGATGAAACGGATTCCGTGCACTTTGTTCCACACGTTCCAGACGACTGCCTTTTTCGTCCAGATACCATATAAACAATCCATCATTCTGTTCATATATTTCGTCTTTTAACGAAAGCGCAATTCTGACATTTCCTTTGCTTGCCACATGCATGAGCATTTGATCCATATTGGTGATTCTCGCCATAACAGCTACTTTATCTTTACTTTGTCTGATCAGATAACGTTCCCTGTCAAAATCATTCTCAAACACAGCATCTCTTACCCGTCCATCACTGTCTACCGCAAGATATCCCAACATCTTACCATATTCCATGATCTGATAGACACCGCCGCCTCTGTTTTCCATCTCCAATAATAATTTTTCAAAGTAGACGGCACTCCGTATCATAAAAAATCCATAGTTTCTGCTCAGAACCGAATTGGCAAAATATGCGAGATTCATCAGATTGTCTTTCCTAAGTGCTGCTAATCTCACATAGGAAGGAACCAGTTCTATACTTCCCCTGATCCGTGCCTGTATCAGGGCATCGCTCTTTATGATCAGATCATTCACCCGATATTCCGTTTTCTGGGATATCATCCCGAATCCATATCTTTCAAACTGCTGTATATTCCTTGTAAATGTCAATATACAGGGGATTTTAGCAGCATTCTGATAAGCCAGAATTGCATGCATCACTTTGTCATGATCCTTCTCATCCGTGTCATTCATTATAAGGACACCCGTATCTGCCCTCACCATATCTGCCATACCCAATAAATGATTGGAAGATGATATGGCAGGCATTCTCCTCATAGCAGCCGAGCAGCATTTCAGCACTGCAACAGTTTCAGGTCTGTCTTTCTGAATCTGAAATAATATTTCTTCCTCACGGTTCTGCGTTATTACATCATATTCCTGCTCTATTCTGCTGCGAATTCTATACTCAGCAGCCTCAGCCCGTATGACCTGTTCCATATCTTTTACTGTACTGCACACCCACGGCAGCCGGCACAAGCCATTTGATTTCCTACATCAGATGAATAAGCTTCTCTGGGCGTTGTCAACATGCAAATAGCCTGTGAAGAGATTCCCAGCCCCTCTCCGGTAAAACCAAGTCCCTCTTCTGTTGTTGCTTTTACATTTACCTGACTGATATCTATCTTCAATGCATGTGCAATATTTTCACGCATTGTATCAATATAAGGGCGCATTTTAGGCGCTTGCGCAATGATCGTTGCATCAATGTACTCAATCAGGAACATTTTCTCTTCTAACAGATCACCGACTTTCTCTAATAAGACCATACTGGATATTCCTTTATATGCTTCATCTGTATCCGGAAAATGCTTGCCAATATCTCCTAATGCAGCAGCCCCAAGTAATGCATCCATAACAGCATGTAATAATACATCTGCATCTGAATGTCCCAATAAACCCAAATGATATGGTATTTCCACTCCACCTATAATGAGCGGTCTGTTTTCCACTAATTTATGAACATCATATCCCATTCCTATTCTCATACACATTCCTCTTTTCACATAGTTATTCTGCGGGTACTACTAATCTGTCAAATCCATCTAATAACTCTATTACAATATCATACAGTTTATCACAGTCTCCCTCTCTTACACCTTCTACATTTAAAGGCATCTGCGGATCATGTAAAGACATTCTGAGAAGAAGCCAACCCTTTACTTCATCACTGTCAAATGTAATACGGATACCTTCATAAGAGTTAGGTGCAATTGCGTAACCTTTTTCTTTTACTCTGTTCTCAAATGCAGTAAGTACCTGCTTGCCATATTCTTTAAAGTCTTCTCCCGTAATCTTGAAACGATATTCTCTTTCTTCGTATCCTTTCTCAAGTTTATCTATAAAAGAGGCTAATGTCTTTCCTTCTTTTGCCGCCTTTGCAAGTGCGATCAAAAGCTTCACTGCCATATATGCACCATCATCGAGGAAATAGTTCTCACTTAATGCGCCATGTCCGGATGTCTCGATGGCAAGCGGAGATACGATTCCTTCTTTATTTAACCGAATAGATTCATTGATTACATTCTTGTAACCACGCATATATCTATGCTGTTTCATGCCAATGCTTTCAATAAATCGCGTCAGCCTGTCACTTGTGACTGAGTCTGTGACAATTGTTCCACCAGGATAATCTGCAGCAATAATCGCAGTCATCATTGCAATGATTGCATCTCTGTTTACCTCTTCTCCATTTGGAAGCACTGCAGACATTCTATCCACATCCGTATCAAAAATAATACCAAGATCTGCATGATTAGCTAATACTGCACTTCTTATTGCATCCATTGCCTGCTTATTTTCCGGATTAGGAATATGGTTAGGAAAATGACCATCAGGCTCCAGGAACTGACTTCCTGACGTATCTGCGCCTAATGGTTTCAGAACCTTTTCAACAAAAAATCCACCTGCTCCATTACCGGTATCTACTACAACGTGCAATCCCTTTAATGGTTCATCATACTGCTCTGCCTGTATACTTTTCTTTATTTTATCCTGTAAGAAATTACAATATACAGAAATACTGTCAACCTTCTCCACATGTGACAAATCCGCCTTCTGCACTGAAAGCTCAGAAGCAATACGCAATACTTCCGTAATATCATCATGTTCCAAACCGCCATCACGGTCAAAGAATTTATATCCATTTCTATTAAATGGTAAGTGACTTGCTGTGATCATAATGGAACCATCAAATCGAAATTCCTCAAATACAGTCGTCATGAACATTGATGGTGTAGAAACAAGCCCACAGTCATACACAGTTACTCCCTGTGATGTAAGTCCCTCTGCAGCAGCCTCATATAATGATTGTGCCGTAATACGTGAATCATGCCCGATTCCGATTCTAAGCTCCTTCGTTGCCTTACCTTTCTTACGACCTAACCAGATTGCAAAAGCTCCACCAATCAAATTACCTGCTTCAGGTGTTAAGTTAACTTCTTCTCCTGCAACACCTTCACACGCAATTCCTCTTATATCGCTTCCATTTTGTAATTTCATTAAATTCTGCATTCTATTTACCCTGTTGTCTCAAACTATGAGTACTGCATCCTTTCTTTTATTCAATATGTAATCATTCAGACAGCATATGTACAATCCTATAATATTGCAATTTAAGTAATTCTGAACAGTTACATGTTACCATAAATATTCTTAAAAGACAATAGATGCATATAATACAAAAAATCCTGCATAAAACAGGATTCTAACATAAATTAAATATATAGATAAACGAAACTATCATTCCATTTGGAACGTATTCCCTCAAAACCGAATACAACTGTTCGCTTCGCTCTCTGTTGTATCATTATTATGCACAACTTCA
>ULWY01042632.1_pt1 | contig 55245 bp, 42 predicted proteins | sample 1960761 | NCBI WGS metagenome assembly ULWY01 (sample SAMEA4835824, study PRJEB28245) | human gut metagenome | biome: gut microbiome; material: fecal sample | place: Denmark | collected 2008 | reverse complement strand
CGTCGTGTAGAGGATATGTCGTTGTCGTTAAGCTCTATGCTGCGGCCCTCCTTCAGTCCGTCGTAAGGCTTTGAAGTGTAACCGCCCGATACTACCATCGAGTTGTCCAGAAACTTTCCCGAGTTCTGCACAACGGCGTTGAGCAGACCGTTTCCGGCTCCGAGCAGGAATATGATGATGAATATACCCCATGCCACGGAGAACCCCGTCAGTGCGGTGCGCAGCTTGTTGTGCTTGGCAGTAGTTATTATTTCGGCTATTATGTCGCGCATGCTCCTGCTCCTATTTCATTATTCCTGATATGCCGAACGGGCTTGCGTGATGGTCGAAGTTCTCTTCTATCTTGCCTATCAGTCCGTCCTTGATGTGTACTATCTTGTTGGTCTCGTTTGCCACGCCGCTCTCGTGCGTCACCACGACTATGGTTATGTGCTCCTCGGCGTTGAGCTTCTTCAGCAGTTCCATCACCTCCAGGCTCGTCTTTGAGTCGAGCGCGCCGGTCGGTTCGTCCGCCAGTATTATCTGTGGCCGCGTGATGAGGGCCCTCGCTATCGCCACACGCTGTTTCTGTCCGCCGGAAAGCTCGTTGGGATAATGGTTAGCCCATTGCGCCAGACCGAGTCTGTCGAGATACTCCATGGCCATGGAGTGGCGCTTCTTGCGGCCGACGCCCTGATAGAACAGTGGCAGCTCGACGTTCTCGACCGCCGACTTGAAGGCTATGAGGTTGAACGACTGGAAGATGAAACCTATCAGATGGTTGCGGTATTCGGCCGCGCGCTTCTCCGACAGGTCCTTTATCAGCGTTCCGGCAAGCATGTATTCGCCCGAATCGTAGTTGTCGAGTATGCCGAGAATGTTCAGGAGCGTGGATTTGCCAGAGCCCGACGCGCCCATGATTGACACGAACTCACCCTCGTCTATGTCGAGATTGATGCCCTTGAGCACGTGCAGCGGCTGTGCGCCGTAGTAAGTCTTGTTGATGTCTCTGAGTTTTATTATTGACATTTTCAGATGCTGTTTAATGGTTTAGACTGCATAAATGTGCCAAAGGTTGCAGTGTATGATAAAAAAGTTTCGTTTATGCTCATGCCTGTTCGTTGCGTTCCACCTTCAGAGTGCGGTCGCAGTATTTTATTACGGCCGGCCGGTGGGTGATGAATATGATGGTCTTGCCGCGGTCGCTCATGATGTTCTGCAGCAGGCGGCACTCGGTGTCGGGGTCGAGAGCCGATGTAGCTTCGTCGAAGAGCATCACCGGACGGTCGCGCAGCAGGGCGCGTGCTATGGCTATGCGTTGCGCCTGTCCCTCGCTCAGTCCGCCGCCCTGCTCGGTGCACAGAGTGTCGAGCCCGTCGGGAAGGTCGCCTACAAACTCGGCGCAACTCTTCTTCAGCGCCGCCATCATCTCCTCGTCGGTGGCGTCGTTCTTGCCCATGCGCAGGTTGTCGCGTATCGAACCGCTCATCAGCGTGTTGCCCTGCGGCACATAAACCATGTTGCAGCGCACGAGCGGCGAGAGCGAGTGAGCCGACGCCGAATCGTATATCTCAGCCGTGCCGTGCTGCGGATGGAGCAGGGCGAGGATTATTCTGATGAGCGTGGTCTTGCCTGCGCCCGTCTCGCCGAGTACGGCTGTGCACGAGCCCGGCTCGAAGTCGTGGCTCAGATGCTCGATGACGTTCCGCGAACCGCCGTCGTATATATAAGTAATGTCTTTCAGACGTATGCCGCACGGACCGTCCATCTTCACCGGCTCGCCCTGTTCCTCGAGCGGATTCTCCTCGAGCTCCATCAGTCGTTCCGACGCCGTGAGCACGCTCACGAACGCCGGTACCAGCTTGGTGAGGCTGCGCGCCGGAGTCTGTATCTTGTTGACGAGTTGCAGGAAAGCCGTCATTCCGCCGAAGGTCAGCGTGTGCTGCGACATTCGTATGGCCGCCCACAGGAACGCGAGAAGGTAGCCTGCGGCGAAGCCCGTGTTCAGTACGAGGTTTGAGAGCACCGAGCACGACGTGCGTTTCACCACGTTCTGGCGCAGCTCGCTCTGCGTACGCTCCAACTTGTCAATCATTGCGCCGTCGTTCTCGAGCGTCTTTATGAGCATGCGGTGCTGCACAGTCTCCTGCAAGACGCTCTGCACCTTGCTGTCGGAATCGCGCACGAGTCGTGTCAGACGACGCATGTGTACCACGTACACCTTGCTGCCGAGAAGGAAGATGGGTATGAGCACCACGATGACCAGTGCCAGAACCTTGTCCATGGAGAACAGATAGATGAAGGCGCTTATGAACATCACAAGCACCGAGAGAGTGTTGGGGATTGTTTCGGTGAGGAAGTTGATGACGTTGTTTACGTCGAATTCCAGGCGGTTGAGCACGTCGCCTGAATGGCGCATCTCGCGTCCGCGCCATTCGGAGCGCAGTATGCGGTCGAGCATGCGCTGCTGCATGCGGTTCTGCGCCTTTATGCCGAGAATGTTGCGTATCCATATTCCGGCTATGTTGAGCGCGAAGTCGCACAGTATGAGTGCCGCCATTATGGCCACGGCGGCATAGATTGAGCCTTTTGTCACGCCCGAGGCCACGTCTATGGTATGCTTCACTGCCCACACCTGCGCCAGGCTTGTGGCAACCTGCGCTATGCCCGTGGCAGCGTTGAGCACTGCCTGCAGATGGTTGCCCCGCCATTGTCTCCACAGCCACTTCATTATCTTTGTGGTAGTGTATTGGGTGTCGGGTATTTTGAGTATCTGCCTGATCTTCATACTGCGAGCGTCTTTGTGTCGGCCGGCTGCGCTTCGTGTTGCCGGCATCGGCGGTTGTGTGAGGTTTGGCGTGCGTTTATCGGCTGCTGTTCAGTCTTCGCGTTTGTCGGCGCCCCACATCATTTTCTCGCGCAGCGACGCGAAATAGTTGTGTCCGGGACGCTTCAGAATGTTCGTGATGAACGGCGCCTTGCTTATGGTTATCGACGTGCCTTCGGTGAGCGTCTCGCTGCGTCCGTCGACAGCCATCAGAAAATTGTGCGACCGCGACTCCACGCTCAGCGTCACGGTGCTGTCGCCGCTTATCACGATTGGGCGCATGTTGAGGCTGTGTGGTGCCACGGGCGTGAGACACATGGTGTTGGTGCGCGGCACGATTATCGGTCCGCCGTTCGACAGCGAGTAGGCCGTCGAGCCGGTGGGCGTCGAGACAATGAGTCCGTCGGCCTGGTAGGTGACGAGATATTCGCCGTCGATGCACGTGTGTATGCTTATCATCGACGCGTTGTCGCGTTTGAGCACGGCAATGTCGTTGAGTGCGAACGGCTCATTCTTCATCTGTTTCACGTCGGTCTCAGCCATCAGGGCGGTGTGGCTCTCGGTGGTGTAGCGGCCGTGATATATGGCGTCGAGCGCCGTGCCGAACTCGTCGGGCATCACGTCGGCGAGGAATCCCAGCCGTCCGGTGTTCACTCCTATGATGGGTATGTTCTTCATACCTACGCGTACGGCGGTCTTCAGAAAAGTGCCGTCGCCGCCCATAGATATCACGAAGTCGGCGTCGTAGTTGTCGCCGTCGAACACTTCGGGCGAGTCTGAAAGCGTCTGTCCGTGATGACGCAGGAAGTCGTAGAACGGCCGGTCGATGTATATCTGCGCGTTGTGACGCTCAAGCCGGTCGATGACTTTCTGTATGGATGCTGACTTTTTGCCTTGAAAAGTGTTTCCGAAAATAGCAAATCTTAACTTATCTGACGCCATGATGGTTGTTTAAAAAAGCAAATATACGCATAATTTGTCTAACTTCCAAATAAATATATGTAAAGAGTGGGCGCAAATTTGGCGATCGGAAGACCTTGTCGGGGCGTGGAACTACGGTAAAAAATCTTTACAAACGAAGTCAGACTGCGACTCTCGTTCTGTGAGCCGGGGCGTTGCAGGAAAGGCTCTTTCGGTTGAGGCTGAATGTGTTTTGGCGCCGGTTGAGGTGCCGTTCCGGACACATGGCGGTGCGATATGGTGCATTTCGGGTTGCGAAATGGGCTTTATCAGGTGCCGAAATGCACCATATCGCATGCCGAAAAAGCCTCTTTCGCAGTGCGATAAAGGCTATTTTGCACCGCGGAAGAGGCTTCTTGAAAATGTGGTTTTCGTAAATGTCTGATAGAGAGGATGTTGCGCAACCGTGCCATTTCCGGCTTATTTCCGGCAAAAGTTCCTCCGCATGATTTCACGGCCGGTCCTGACGACGAATAGTTGTAAATTTTTTTGACAAATATGTTGCGCGGCGTCAGCCCGTGGCTGTCGTCATATCTTCTCGCCGTAGCACAGGTCGCCTGCGTCGCCGAAGCCCGGCACGATGTACTTGTGCTCGTTGAGTCCCGGGTCGATGGCAGCGCACCATATCGTGGTGCGGTCGTCGGGGAATGTCTTTCTGATGTGCTCTATTCCCTCCGGCGCGGCTATCACGCACGCCACGTGCACGCTCTTTGGCGTGCCCTTGGTGAGGAACGCCTTGTAACCCAGCTCCATCGAGCCTCCGGTGGCGAGCATCGGGTCGGCTATGATGAGCGTCTTGCCTTCGATGTCGGGCGTGGCGAGATACTCAACGTGTATGCTTACGTCGGTGTGCGACTGGTCGGTGTACTCGCGGTATGCGCTCACGAAGGCGTTGCCGGCATGGTCGAATATGTTCAGAAAACCGTTGTGGAACGGCAGACCGGCCCTGAATATGGTTGCGAGCACCACCTTGTCGGTTGGCACACTGACGCGCGCCGTGCCGAGAGGCGTCTGCACCTCGCGTGTCTCATAGCTGAGAGTCTTGCTCAGCTCGTAGGCCTCGAGCTCGCCTATGCGCATGATGTTGTTGCGGAAAAGCAGTCGGTTGTGCTGGTAGTCCTTGTCGCGCATCTCGGCCATATACTGGTTCATGATGGAGTTTGTCTGGCTGAAGTCGATAATCTTCATGATGTTCTATGTTTTATTTATAATTTAATGTGTGGAAACGGTGGCGCCGCAGCAGAATCATATCGTCTTTAAGATTGTTTGGGGTGTGCCGGACGTGTCGCCGCACGGGTGAAACCTGTCGTGCCGCCGGTGCAAAATTATCAAAAAACTTTGGTAGTTTGCCAACTCCAAATTGCAATTAAGCAGGTGCCGGCAAAATTTTTTTGTTCTTTAACATAAAAAGAATTATTGTGCTTTTTTTTATGATAATTAAGTTTGTTGTTTTATGAGTTTTTTCATAACTTTGCGTCGGCTTTTAAAAGAGTAAGCCGCTTGTAATAAGAACGTAACAGGATATTTTTTCACATCTAAATAATTATTGAAATGGCAAAATTTGATAAGTCAGTTTTAGAGAAGTACGGAATCACAGGAACAACTGAGGTTCTCTACAATCCTTCTTATGAAGTACTCTTCGAAGAAGAGACAAAAAGTGACCTTACTGGTTACGACAAAGGTCAGGTTACTGAGCTTGGCGCCGTAAACGTAATGACAGGTATCTACACCGGCCGTTCACCTAAGGATAAGTTCATCGTAATGGATGAGACATCTAAGGACACAGTATGGTGGACATCTGACGAATATAAGAACGACAACAAACCGGCTTCTAAAGAGGCTTGGGCTGCCGTTAAGGAAATCGCAAAGAAAGAGCTTTCTAACAAGAAACTGTATGTAATCGATGGCTTCTGCGGTGCAAATAAAGACACACGTATGGCTGTTCGTTTCATCATGGAGGTTGCTTGGCAGGCTCACTTCGTAAAGAACATGTTCATCCGTCCTTCTGAGGAAGAGCTCGAAAACTTTGAGCCGGACTTCGTTGTTTACAACGCTTCTAAGGCTAAGGTTGAGAACTGGAAGGAACTGGGTCTGAACTCTGAGACAGCCGTTGTATTCAACGTAACTTCTAAGGAGCAGGTTATCATCAACACATGGTATGGTGGTGAGATGAAGAAGGGTATGTTCTCTATGATGAACTACTTCCTGCCGCTGAAGGGTATCGCTGCTATGCACTGCTCTGCAAACTGCGACAAGAACGGTGAGAACACAGCTATCTTCTTCGGTCTGTCTGGAACAGGTAAGACAACTCTGTCAACCGACCCGAAACGTCTGCTTATCGGTGATGACGAGCACGGATGGGACGACAACGGTGTGTTCAACTTCGAAGGTGGTTGCTACGCTAAGGTTATCAACCTTGACAAGGAAAGCGAGCCGGATATCTACAACGCAATCCGTCGCGACGCTCTGCTCGAGAACGTAACTGTTGACGCTAACGGTAAGATCGACTTCACAGACAAGAGCACAACTGAGAACACTCGTGTTTCTTATCCTATCTATCACATCGAGAACATCGTTAAACCGGTATCTCACGCTCCGGCTGCTAAGCAGGTTATCTTCCTGTCAGCTGATGCATTCGGTGTACTGCCTCCAGTATCTATCCTGACTCCGGAGCAGACAAAGTACTACTTCCTGTCTGGATTTACAGCTAAACTCGCCGGTACAGAGCGCGGTATCACAGAGCCGACTCCTACATTCTCTGCTTGCTTCGGCCAGGCATTCCTCGAGCTGCATCCTACAAAGTATGCTGAGGAACTGGTAAGACACATGGAGAAGAGCGGTGCTAAGGCATACCTGGTTAACACTGGTTGGAACGGAACTGGCAAGCGTATCTCTATCCGTGATACACGTGGTATCATCGACGCTATCCTCGACCACTCAATCGACGCTGCTCCTACAAAGACAATACCTTACTTCAACTTCGTTGTTCCTACAGAGTTGAAAGGTGTTGATTCTCACATCCTCGATCCGCGCGATACATACGATTGCGCTTGCAAGTGGGAAGAGAAAGCTAAGGATCTGGCTGCACGCTTCATCAAGAACTTCGCTAAATACGAAGGCAATGACGCTGGTAAGGCTCTCGTTGCTGCAGGTCCGAAACTCTAATTCTAAAACAACAGATTTAGATATCGTTTCAAGTAGGCATGCCACACGGCATGCCTACTTTCTTTTTGTGCATACATCTCATGCCGGAATGTACAGGACGGATATTCCGACACATCAGTTTCTTTAGTAAGCGGATAGGTTCCGGATCTTTAAAAAGGCTGTGCCTGACATTGAGTCTGGCATATACTGAAACTGTCTCAACTGCCTTATAATGAATGTGAAGGCGGTGACAGGCAGTCATGTTAAGGGCTATGAGGCGACGCGCTACGCTTACACCTTATTATATATTATATATAGTGAGCGGCATTATTGCGGTAAATGCTCCGTGATGATAATCGTGTGAAAAAAACATCAGCCGTATGTTCTAATCACTAAACAAACTTAAAAAACACTGCTTTAATGAATAAATAACACAATAAAGCACCTAAAAAAAGTTCTATTTGGAGAATTCTGATTAAATTTGCAGCTAAAAATAAAAGAAGTTTGAGTAGAAAAATGAAAAGAAAGTTGATACCTTTGGCGATTGTGGCCTGCGGAATAATGTCGCTGGCATCTTGTCTTGGCGACGACAGTGGGTTCGTCTATGCTGATGATGTTGCGATAACATCGTTCAAGCTTGGAACGCTCAACCAGTATTTTCACACCTTATCCTCGCACGGACTCGACAGTGTTTATAAGAAAACTATTGACTACGGCGACCGTATTTTTTACATAGACCAGATAAAAGGCGAGATATACAACTCCGATTCGTTGCCTTTAGGTGTTGACGGAAAGAAAGTGCTTTGCAGCATCGGCACGAAGAATGCCGGAACTGTAGGTATAAAGAGCATGACGAGCGACTCGCTCAAGTATTTCAGTACCACCGACTCAATAGATTTCTCTTCGCCGCGCGACTTCTATGTATATAGCAATTCGGGCTTGAGCTACAGAAAATACACCATCCGTGTGAACGTGCATAAGGAGGACGGTGATGTGTGCGTGTGGAAGAGAATGGGCACGAATGACGCGTTGGCTGCGCTTGAGGGCATGAAGGCTTTTGCCGTAGACGGACGCCTTCTCGTGTTCGGACGCAAGGGTGACAACACTCTCTTATACAGCTCTGTGGATGGAACTGCATGGACAGACATTACTTCTGGTGTAGGCTCTACGCTGTCGGCAGATGCTTATAAAAGCGTTGTCGAGAGTGCCGGATACATCTATTTATATGATAATGGCAAGGTGATGAAGACGGCAGACGGACAGTCGTGGACTGTGACCGGCAACGCTCAGCTGAAACAGCTGGTGGCTGCCAGCAGCTATCGTCTTTATGCTTACGATGCCGAAGGACGTCTGTCTGAATCTGACGATGAAGGAGCGACATGGACAACCTCTGTAATCGACGAGTCACAGGACCTCCTGCCGGATGAGGACATAACATCTGTCTGCATGCCGTTATCTACAAACGCTTCTACGGAACGCGTGGTAATGGTGGGCAACCGCAACGCGAGCGAGTATCCGTCTGACGCAACTCCTATGATATGGGGCAAGATAGACGAGGGCGCTGAGTATAGCGAGAACCAGCAGTGGACATATTATGATGTCTCTTCAGACAATAAGTACAAGGTTCCGCGTCTGCGCAACATTCAGACTGTGAGCTATGATGACTGCATACTGGCATTGGGCGGAGAGAGCATCAGCGGCTCTTCGCATAAGGCATTCGATAGTTTCTATCGCAGCGCCGACGGCGGAATAACATGGCAGAAAGACACTGTCATGACAATACCGAGCGGACTCTCTGTTAGCCAGAAGTCTTTCGCGATAACCGTTGACAAGAACAACTTCATGTGGTTCGTATGCGGCGGTAGCGGACAAGTATGGCGCGGACGCATCAACCGTCTCGGATGGATAAAGGAACCAGACACATTCATCGAATAATATGAAATGAGGAAAGCCTTCATAACGATTTTTCTGATTGCCTGTTCGGTCTTTGCCGGTGCACAGACCGACGACCAGTATCGCATGGAAATAGGTGCGGGAGTGGGCATGATGTCTTATGAAGGTGACTTCAACGGCAGCATTTTCGGAAACATGCAGCCCATGGCGTCGCTCGTGCTGCGCAGAGTGTTCAATCCGTATATGGGGTTGAAGCTCACCGGAAGTTACGGAAAGCTCAAGGGTTCGTCGAAGGATGTGCAGACATATTATCCTGATTATCAGACGGAAACTTATGATTTCAGCAACACGCTCATAGATATGAGCCTGGTGTATGAATATAATTTCTGGCCGTATGGCACTGGACGTGACTATCGCGGGGCGAAAAGGCTGACACCGTTTGTGTTCGGAGGCATCGGCGCTACTTATGCCTCGGGAAACGATAAGAATGTTTTCACAGCCAACATTCCGATAGGTCTTGGCGTGAAATATAAAATAGGAGAACGGTTGAACCTCGGATTGGAGTGGGCGATACATTTCTCGCTTAGTGACGAACTCGATGGTGTGAAGGATCCTTACGGCATAAAGAGCACCGGACTGTTCAAGAACACCGACTGCTATTCGGCTTTGCAGATAACTCTCACATACAGTTTCATGCCGAAATGCCGCACGTGTCACAACGCTGACGAGTAGCCGGCGCACGACATAAGGCGCAAACCTATATTGCTAACAGTAAAATATCTGATTTATATGCTTGACGTTTTAGACAGAAACAATATCCCGCAGCATATCGCCATAATAATGGACGGCAACGGAAGATGGGCAGCCGAACGCGGCAAACCGCGCAGCTTCGGACATCAGGCCGGCGTGGATACCGTCAGACGCATAACGTCGGAGTGTACCCGTCTGGGCGTGAAGTTCCTCACGCTATACACATTCTCTACCGAGAACTGGAACAGACCGGCCGACGAGGTGGCTGCGCTGATGGGGCTTGTGCTGTCTTCTCTCGAGGACGAAATATTCATGAAGAACAACGTGAGGTTTCGTGTCATCGGTGATTTGAACAGATTGCCGGAGGAAGTAAGACGCAAACTGGCTGAGACAGAGGAGCACACGGCCGCAAATACGGCAATGACCATGGTGGTGGCTCTGAGCTATTCGGCACGTTGGGAAATAACACGTGCCGTGAAGAACATCGCCTCGCGTGTGGCGGCAAACGAACTGTCTCCGGACGATATAGACGAGAAGATGGTGTCAGAGAACCTCTCTACGAACTTCATGCCCGACCCCGACCTGCTCATAAGAACCGGAGGCGAGGTGAGGGTGAGCAATTACCTGTTGTGGCAGATAGCCTACAGCGAGCTGTATTTCTGCGATACCTACTGGCCCGATTTCAACGAGGACGACCTTCACAAAGCCATATTGAGCTACCAGGGACGTCAGCGCCGATTCGGAAAGACTGGTGCACAGGTGGAAAACGGCGATAAAGCCTGAATACAGAAGAACGTTGGTTGAGGGCGTGATTTGGCTACTGCAAACATTGAAATATAATAAACTGAAAGATAATAATCCAGGAATGGAGGAGTTTTCCTTATGAAAGGATAAACAGAAAAGCCCTGTTCCGCCTCTTGATGAAAGATTTTAAAAAGCGATTATGAATGTAAGAAAACTGTTGATTGCCATGGCGGCGCTGGTTTGCAGCGTCTTTGCCAGTGCTCAGGACAAAATCGTTTATCCTGACATTTCTTATGCCGGCACGCCACGGACTGTTACCATCGGCGGAATAACGGTATCCGGAATCGAAGGCTATGAGGACTATATGCTTACCGGTATATCAGGCCTGACTGTCGGACAAACCATATCACTGCCTGGCAATGAACTGACAGAGGCTGTCAAGAAATACTGGAATTACAGATTGTTCTCGGATGTGGCAATCGGAGTCGATTCGATTGTTTCCGACAAGGTTTACCTTAATATCCGCCTGCGTGCCAATCCGCGCGTGTCGGCTGTCAACTATATCGGAATCAAGAAATCGGAGCGTTCGGACATGGAAGAGAAGCTCGGACTGCTCAAGGGATTGCAGATCACTCCGAACACAATAGACCGTGCCAAGCTCATCGCGAAGAACTACTTCAACGAGAAGGGTTTCAAGAACGCTGAGATACAGATTGTCGAGCGTCCCGACGTGACCGACAAGAACATGGTGATTCTTGATGTCATAATCGACAAGAAGCAGAAGATGAAGGTGCGCAGCATCATCATAGAAGGTAACGAGGCCTTTACTGACGGCAGAATCAAGGGTGGACTGTTCCGCAAGGGATTCATATCGAAGACTCACGAGGCCGGAAAGCTCGCTACGTTCCTGAAATCCAAGAAGTTCACTCCGGAACGCTGGAAGGGCGATAAGGAGAAAATCATCGAGAAATACAATGAATACGGTTATCGTGACGCGGTCATTCTGTCCGACAGTGTATGGAATGTTGATGACCGTCACGTGAACATCCTCTTAAAGATAGACGAAGGTAAGAAATATTATCTGCGCGACATAACTTGGGTGGGAAATACAGTCTATTCATCAGATCTTCTCGCCAGAGTGCTCGGCATGAAGAAAGGCGACGTCTATAATCAGAAACTCATGAACAAGCGTCTGACTGAAGACGAGGACGCTGTTGGCAACCTGTACTGGAACAACGGTTACATCTTCTATTCGCTTACACCTACCGAGGTGAACATCGTGGGCGATTCAATCGATCTCGAGATGCGTATCATCGAAGGTCCGCAGGCTCGTGTGAGCCGCGTACGAATCAACGGTAACGACCGTCTGTACGAGAATGTCGTCCGCCGCGAGCTCAGAACAAAGCCGGGCGACCTCTTCTCTAAAGAGTCGCTGATACGTTCGGCACGTGAGATTGCGTCGATGGGTCACTTCAACGAGGAGAAGATAAATCCTCAGCCTATTCCAAACGAGGAAGACGGAACGGTTGACATCAACTGGGATCTGGAGCAGAAGACCAACGACCAGGTTGAGTTCTCTCTCGGATGGGGACAGACCGGTGTAATCGGACGTGTAGGTATAAAGCTCAACAACTTCTCCATACGCAACCTGTTCAACAAGAACAAGGAACACCGAGGCATCATGCCTATCGGCGATGGTGAGGTACTCTCGCTCGGAGCACAGACTAACGGTACTTACTATCAGTCGTACAACCTCAACTACTCTACCAACTGGTTCGGAGGAAAACGACCGATTCAGTTCAATGTCGGCGTGTTCTACTCTAAGCAGACAGACGTTTCGAGCAACTATTACAACAGTGCTTATTTCAACAATTATTATAATTATCTGTACGGTTACGGCAGCAGCATCTACAATAATTATGAGAATTATTACGACCCTGACAAGTACGTGCAGCTCATCGGAGCCTCCATCGGATGGGGTAAACAGCTCCGCTGGCCGGACGATTACTTCACATTGTCGTTGCAGCTCGCCTATACGCGCTACATGTTGAAAAACTGGAGCTACTTCCTTCTCACCAACGGAAACTCCAACAACCTCAACTTCACCATTGCGCTCAACCGTGTTTCGACCGACAGTCAGCTCTTCCCGAGTCGCGGTTCAGAGTTCTCGCTGTCGCTGTCAATCACTCCGCCATGGTCATTGTGGGACCACAAGGACTACGAGCATCTCGCAACCAACTCTCAGTCGCCTAATTTCGACCGCGAGCAGCAGGAGAAATACCGCTGGATTGAGTACCACAAATGGAAGTTCAAGGCAAGAACCTTCACCTCTCTTACCGGTGGCAACAAGCGTCTCGTGCTCATGACACGTGCTGAGTTCGGCTTGCTCGGAAGCTACAACAAGTATAAGAAATCTCCGTTCGAGACCTATTATATGGGTGGTGACGGTATGACCGGTTACTCAACAGGTTATGCAGAGGAGACCATCGGTCTGCGTGGATACGAGAACGGTTCGCTCACGCCTTACGGATACGAAGGTTATGCCTACGACCGTATGACCCTCGAGCTGCGCTATCCGTTCCTTCTGGGCAACACGACCATCTATGGTCTGACATTCCTCGAGGCCGGTAACGCATGGAACGACACCAAGGACTTCAACCCGTTCGACATGAAGCGTTCGGCAGGTATCGGTGTCCGTATCTTCCTTCCTATGGTCGGTATGATGGGTATCGACTGGGCATACGGTTTCGACAAGGTGTTCGGCACCAAGGGCGGAAGCAATTTCCACTTTATTCTCGGTCAGGAATTCTGATGCAGAATGTATGATATAAATGTTATTAACAAGTAAACAAGGAGGATAGAAAATGAAAAAACTTTTGATAATTGCCGTATTGGCCATGACAGCCATGACTGCTGGGGCACAGAAGTTTGCCTTGATTGATATGGAATACATATTGAATAACATTCCGGCTTACGAACGTGCCAACGAGCAGTTGAATCAGGTTTCGAAGAAATGGCAGGCTGAGGTGGATGCCATCAGCAACGAGGCTGCCACTATGTATAAGAACTATCAGAACGAAGTAGTGTTCCTCTCGCAGGAGCAGAAGAAGGAACGCCAGGAGGCGATAATGAATAAGGAGAAGGAAGCCGGCGAACTGAAGCGCAAGTATTTCGGTCCGGAAGGCGAACTTTTCAAGAAACGTGAGAGTCTCATGACGCCTATCCAGGACGAGATTTACAACGCAGTGAAGGAAATATCCGACCTACGCGGCTACTCGCTCGTGCTCGACCGTGCCAGCGACACTGGCATCATCTTCGGCTCACCGAAGATAGACATCAGCAACGAAGTGCTCGAAAAGCTGGGCTACGCTAACTGACGCATGCGACGTGTCGCTATGTTTCGGCATACAAAAGAATTTAAATAAATAACACAATAAACAAAAAAAAGAAAATGAAAAAGCTTATTTTAATGTTGATCATGTTTGCCCCGTTGGCAGCATTCGCACAGACACCTAAATTTGGTCATCTTAACACACAGGAAATCATGGCTTCAATGCCTGAACTCATCAAGGTGCGTGGCGAGCTCGAAGCAACGGCCAAGCAGTATGAGAACGATCTGAAGGCCATGCAGGACGAACTGCAGCGCAAGGCAGCTGAGTATGACAAGAACAAGTCAACAATGAACGAGACAAAGCAGAAAGAGACAGAAACAGAGCTCATGAACCTTCAGCAGAAAATCCAGCAGGCTTATCAGGACAACTCCGAGGCATTCCAGAAGGCTCAGCAGGAGAAGATGCAGCCTATCACAACCAAGCTGCTCAACGCCATTAAGGCTGTAGGTAAGGCCGGTGGATATGTTTACATCATGGACCTCTCAGCCGGAATACCTTATGTAAGCGACACGCTCAGCAAGGACGTGACCGCAGAGGTGAAGGCAGAGCTTAACAAGATGAAGTAAGCAACACATATTTAAACAATAACCCGACTGTGCCATCATATTCATGGCACAGTCTTTATCTTTTCTGAATATTATGAAAAAGCTGTTCTTTTTGTTATTATTTTTTGCCGTTGCCACCGTGTCGGGGGCACAGTCACTGAAGTATGGCTATTTCAGTCTCGACTCAATATTCACGGCCATGCCCGAATATGCGGTCGCCCAGAAAAACCTTTCCGACCTGCGTGCGAAGTACGACGAGGAGATGAAGCGCGCCGAGAACGAGTTCAACGCCAAGTATGAGGAGTTTCTCGAGACACAGCGCGACATGATACCCTCAATACTTTACAAGCGCCAGACTGAGCTTCAGGAGATAATGGAAAAGAACGTTGCTTTCAAGAAAGAGGCCACGCGGTTGCTCGACGAAGCCCGCAAGGATGCTTATGCACCGCTGCGTGCCAGAATATTCGAGGCCGTGAGCCGTATCGGACGTGAGCGTGGGTTCGCCTTTGTGCTCAATACCGACGGCGACGCCTGCCCTTATATCGATCCCGCCTGTGGCGAGAACATCAATCCGTTACTAAGAACAGCCCTAAACATACAGTGATGACACAATCCAACAATATTTTTCCTTCTGTCCCGGGACCCATAGGAGTGTTCGATTCCGGATACGGAGGACTCACCGTCCTTCACGGCATACGCCAGCTGTTGCCGGCCTACGACTACATGTATCTTGGCGACAATGCCCGTGCGCCATACGGCTCACGCTCGTTCGAGGTGGTCTATCAGTTCACCCGCCAGGCCGTAGTCAAACTTTTCTCCATGGGATGCCATCTCGTGATTCTCGGCTGCAACACCGCTTCAGCCAAGGCTCTGCGCACCATACAGCAGCGCGATCTGCCAAGGCTCGACCCTCAGCGGCGTGTGCTCGGCATCATCAGGCCGACGGCAGAGAACATAGGCAACATCACGCGCAGCCGTCATGTGGGCATCCTTGCCACCGAAGGCACAATCAAGAGCGAGAGCTACGCGCTCGAGATAGGCAAGCTCTTCCCCGACGTAGTGGTGTCGGGCGTGGCGTGTCCGCTGTGGGCCGCCATCGTGGAGGCCAACGAGGCCGACAGTCCCGGAGCCGACTATTTCGTGAAGAAACGCATCTACCAGCTCATGCGCAAGGACCCGCTCATCGACACTATAGTGCTCGGATGCACCCACTATCCGCTGCTTATGAACAGCATAGTGAAGAACGTGCCCGACGGAGTGCGCATAGTGCCGCAGGGACATTACGTTGCCGAGAGTCTCCAGAACTATCTCGAACGCCACAAAGACATGGAGGCGATGATCACGCAGGGAGGCACCTGCCGCTATTTCACCACCGAGAGCGAGGACAAGTTCAGGGAGAGCGCGCAGATATTCCTTCACGAGAAGGTGAACGTGAACCACGTAGACCTCGATTGATATCTTTTCTCCGGTTTCCTGCTTTCGCCGTCTGTTCCGTGCGATGCGGTCGGATGACTGTGGCTCAACATTATATACGCAATGCATTCCTTTATTTATCACGGTATGAGAAATATTGGAAAAAGTCGTCTGTCGTATTATATCGCCGTATTCGTGCTTATTCTTGCAGCCAACAGCATAGTGCGTCGCCTTTTGCCGTACGACGAGTTGAAGGACGGCAACCTGCTTGTCAATGCTGTGGGTTCGCTTATTCTCACCATACTGTTTGCTGTCGCAGACAGCATCATACGCCATATCCGAAAACGTGGTTGACTCCCCATATTAGTCTTCTTGCCTATCTTGACAGCCGTATATCCACACCGAGGAACTGTCGTTCTTATGTTCAGGACAATGCGTGTCATGCAATATAAACACTCTATAATATGAAAGATATGAAATGGGATGTGCTCGACAGTGAGTACATCGTGCGTCGTCCGTGGCTCACGGCACGCCGCGACAAGGTAAGACTGCCAGACGGCAGGGTGAACGATGAGTATTATGTGCTCGAATATCCCGACTGGGTAAACATCATAGCCATCACCGATGACGACCGCTTCGTGCTCGTGCGCCAGTATCGTCACGGGCTCGGCCGCACCTCGTTCGAGCTGTGTGCCGGAGTGTGCGAGCAGGGCGAGAGCCCCGAAGAGTCGGCACGCCGCGAGCTGCTCGAGGAAACCGGATATGCCGGAGGCGAATGGCACGAGCTCATGCAGCTCACCGCCAATGCCTCGACACAGAACAACATCACCCATTGTTTCATAGCCCGCGGTGTCAGCAAGGTGGATACGCAGCATCTTGACCCTACTGAGGACGTGGAGGTCTATTGCAAGGAGCGCGGTGAGGTGTATGCCATGCTTCTTCGCGGCGAGTTCATGCAGGCTCTCATGGCGGCTCCTCTGTGGCGTTTTTTCGCGCTCGACGGTCGTTGACCGGTAAACGCAGGAAGACCTCTTCCGGCACTGTTTCTGTATATTTATGCAGAACCGGAAGTAAAAAATTTTGACAAATATTTTTTTGAAAATAGAAAATCGACACACGTCGAAAAGCCCTTTATCGGCCTCTCCGGTCCAGACGGCGAGGCCGTTTTTTGTGTTCCGAGCTATCGTCCTACCCACTTTGTTTTGCGAAAACGCCCGTTTCGGCTTCCGATATGGTCTATATTGCAGTGCGATTAAGGCCATATCATCACCCAATAAAGGCCATTTCACATCCTAATAAAGGCTCTTTCGCAACGCAGTAACAATGCCGTTGAAACGCCTTATTGCGTAAACCGTTGTATGACAATGCTTTACGCAAACCCCTCAAAACTCGCGTATTTGCGCCCGGACAGGCGGTTGCCCACAAATATTTGATTCTCGTGAAGTTGACGCCGTATAAATATTCATTTCCCCTTCCGGCTTTTGCATAAATATACATTTCCGCCTTCCTCCTTCCTGCGCGTCTTTTGTCGTGCTTTGTGTCGCCCGTTCCGGTGTTCTCCGTCGCGGTTTTTGTGCCGTCACGGGTATGCCATTTTGTTTCTTTTAAGTATAATTCGCGGTGTATTCTCGAAAAAAATGTGTAAGTTTGCATTTGAACAAAATCAAAAAAAGAGACAATGGCAAAAGTATATGAGTTTCTGGCCGACGGCTTCGAGGAAGTTGAAGGCTTGGGTCCGGTTGACGTTCTGCGTCGCGGAGGAGTTGATATAAAGACTGTCAGCGTGACAGGTTCAGAGATGGTAAGCACGTCTCACGGAGTCACCGTGAAGGCCGACTTGCTGTTTGAGGATGTTGATTTTGCCGACGCCGACCTGCTTATGCTGCCGGGCGGACTGCCAGGCTCAACCATGCTCGATGCTCACGAGGGACTGCACCGCGTGCTCAACGCGCACAACGAGGCCGGCAAGCTCATCGGAGCCATCTGCGCCGCACCTATGGTTCTCGGTCGCATGGGACTGCTCAAGGGCCGCCGCGCGACATGCTATCCGGGCTTCGACAAGTATCTCGAAGGTGCTGAGTACACCTCAGAGCTCGTAACCGTGGACGGCAATTTCGTGACCGGTAAGGGTCCGGCAGCCACACTGCCTTACTCTTACAAGCTGCTGTCACTGCTCGCAGGCGAGGACAAGGCTCACGAGGTGGCAGAAGGCATGGGCTTCTACTGGCGCTAATCTGCGCCTTGGCGTCGGACGGTGAAGCTATTATTGACTTCGCGGTCCGGCGCTTTTTGTTTTCTTACAGGTCAACTACAAACAACCTATAACGATGGATTACGTCATAATAGTTGCAGGCGGCAAGGGCCTGCGTATGGGCAGCGACGTACCCAAGCAGTTTCTGCCCGTCGGCGGCGTGCCCGTTCTGATGCGCACCATAAGCCGCTTTGCCGAGGCCGTTCCGGGCTTGGGCATCATTCTCGTGCTGCCCGAGAGCCAGCACGGCTACTGGGACAGTCTCTGCCGTGAGCATTCTTTCACCGTCAGCCACACCGTGGTGAACGGTGGCGACACACGTTTCGCCTCGTCGCGCAACGGACTTATGGCCATTCCTGCCGACGCGCAGGGACTTGTGGGCATACACGACGGTGTGCGTCCGTTTGTGTCGGCAGAGGTTATATGCCGCTGCTACGACGCCGCGCGCTCTCACGGGGCGGCCATTCCCGTGATGCCCGTGACCGACACGCTGCGCCTCGTAAGCCCTGACGGCGGTGGACACAACGTGTTGCGCAGCGACTATCGGGTGGTGCAGACACCGCAGGTGTTCGACATCAGTCTCGCCCGCCGCGCCTTCGATCGTCCTTACAGCGAGTCGTTCACCGACGATGCTTCGGTGGTGGAGGCCGCCGGCCACCGTGTGACAATGGTGGAGGGCAACCGCGAGAACATAAAGCTCACTACACCGTTCGACCTTAAAATAGCTGAATCACTCTTAAACGCCCGTAATTGAACGATATATTCGGCCAGGACATAAAATTCCTGCCAGGTGTCGGCCCGCGACGCAGGGACATACTGGAAAAGGATATCAATGTCACCACGTGGGGACAGATGCTCGAATATTATCCCTACAAATATGTTGACCGCAGCCGCATTTACAGCATCCGCGAGCTGTCGGGCGACATGCCCTACGTGCAGATAAAGGGGCGGATACTCAGTTTCGAGGAGTTCGCCACCGGTCCGCGGCAGAAACGCATCGTCGCCCACTTCTCCGACGGTATGGGTGTGGTGGATATCGTGTGGTTCAGAGGCGGACAATACATATATCAGCAATACAAGATTGGCGAGGAATATATAGTCTTCGGACGTCCCACCGTCTTCAACGGGCGATTCCAGTTCGCCCATCCCGACATGGACAAGGCATCGGAGCTCAACATCTCGCAGATGGGACTGCAACCTTATTACAGCACCACCGAGCGCATGAAGAAGAACGGACTTAACTCTCATGCCATAGAGAAGGTGGTGAAGGCGCTGCTCAACCGCATTCCCGACATTATCCCCGAGACGCTTCCGCCGTTCATCACCGGACCGCTGCATCTGGTGTCGCGCGACACGGCCGTGCGCAACATCCACTATCCGCGCAGCATAGACGACATGCAGCGTGCGCGCCAGCGGCTCAAGTTTGAGGAACTGTTCTATGTCCAGCTCAACATAGTGCGCTACGTGAGCGACCGCCGCCGTCGCTACCGGGGCTACATCTTCAGACGCTCCGGCGACTTGCTGCGCACGTTCTTTTATGAGCATCTGCCGTTCCCGCTCACCGGAGCGCAGAAGCGTGTGATGCACGAGATACACGACGACATGCGTTCGGGCGAGCAGATGAACCGTCTGCTGCAGGGCGATGTGGGCTCGGGCAAGACGCTCGTGGCACTCATGGCCATGCTCATAGCCGTGGGCAACGGCTATCAGGCGTGCATCATGGCTCCTACGGAGATTCTCGCCGAACAGCATCTGGACACCATACGCAATTTCCTGGGCGACATGAACGTGAGGGTGGAACTGCTCACCGGAACTGTCAAGGGACGCCGGCGCCGCGACGTGCTCGATGGGCTGGTGTCGGGAAAGGTGGATATACTCGTGGGCACTCACGCCGTGGTGGAGGACTCTGTGCGCTTCTCGCGCCTCGGACTGGCCGTGATAGACGAGCAGCACCGATTCGGAGTGGCGCAGCGCGCACGCCTCTGGCGCAAGAGCATCAACCCGCCCCACGTGCTCGTGATGACTGCCACGCCCATTCCCCGCACCCTTGCCATGACCATATACGGCGATCTCGACGTGAGCGTCATCGACGAGCTGCCGCCCGGCCGCAAGCCTGTGTGCACCATACACAAGTATGACAACCAGACCGTGAGCCTCTACGATGGCATACGCAAACAGATAAAGGCAGGACGGCAGGTCTATTTCGTGTTCCCCGTGATAAGCGAGAGCGAGAAGAGCGACCTCAAGAATCTGGAGGACGGATACACAGCCCTGTGCGACATATTCCCCGAGTGCAGGCTGAGCAAGGTGCACGGCCGCATGAAACCTGCCGAGAAGGACGCTGAGATGAGACGCTTCATAAGCGGCGAGACGCAGATTCTCGTGGCCACAACCGTGATTGAGGTGGGCGTGAACGTGCCAAACGCGTCGGTCATGGTCATACTCGACGCCCAGCGTTTCGGTCTGTCGCAGCTCCATCAGTTGCGTGGCAGGGTGGGGCGCGGAGCCGATCAGAGCTACTGCATACTCGTCACCGGCTACAAGCTCTCTGCAGAGACACGCAAGCGCATTGACATCATGTGTCAGACAAACGACGGATTCCGCATAGCCGAGGCCGACCTCAAGCTGCGCGGACCCGGCGACTTGGAGGGCACGCAGCAGAGCGGTGTGGCTTTCGACCTGAAGATTGCCGACATAGCCCGCGACGGTCAGCTCGTGCAGTTGGCCCGCGACGAGGCGCAGAAAATCATCGAGGCCGACCCAAATTGTGAGAAACCCGAATTCGGAATGTTATGGCGGCGGCTTGCCGAACTGCGCGACACCAACATCAACTGGGGCGCGATAAGCTGACGTTTCACGGTGTGCACGAATGACGGCAAAATTGGTCCGAACGTCATATGCGCAAAGGCGGCACTTCTGTTAATAAATGGCTGATTTATAGTTTGTTTGCAAAAAAATAGATAAAATCTGTTAAACCGCGCCTTATTCTGAAAAAATTCCTGTACCTTTGTGATGTTTTTAAATTTTGTGTACAATTTATTGTCCATTATATACCTTTTGAAGGAATAAGTCGTTTATTCCATGTTGATATTGGACTTCTAAAAAAATAAGATTTTGAGAAGATTTGTTAAAACATTATTTATAGGCGCACTATTTGCTATTTCGGCAACGCAAGTCATGGGACAGGACCTTCTTGCCAGACAAGCTCCCATCGACAGAAAAATGAAAGCAGTGGATACGATCATGTTGAGAAATATCGCAGCCAGAGAGGAAATGGAATCTCCGGCAGCCAAGCTCTATGATGATTGGGACAACAAATACGCTCACCGCGCAACCGAAATGCCCGACCGCTACCGCATCGACCTGCGCCATTTCTGTATGCCTACGCCGAGCCGGGTGGTGACAAGCAACTTCGGATGGCGCTGGGGACGCAACCACAAGGGACTTGACATAAAGGTTTATATAGGCGACACCATTCGTGCTGCGTTCAGCGGCAAGGTACGCATCGTGAGATATGAGCGCGGTGGTTATGGCAATTATGTTGTGATACGTCACAACAACGGACTGGAGACAATCTACGCGCACATGTCTAAAAACCTTGTTAAGGAGAACCAGTTGGTTCGTGCCGGCGAAGCCATAGGACTTGGAGGAAACACCGGACGCAGCACAGGTTCGCATCTGCACTTCGAGACACGTCTTTGCGGAGTGGCGCTCAATCCGGCGCTGATGTTCGACTTCCGCGAGCAGGATGTCACAGGCGATTATTATGTTTACAACAAGGATACTTATGAAGAGGAATCACGCGAGGCCACACGTCTCCGTGGAAAGATAGGCAACGGTGGATATACCGATGATGAGGTGAAAGGCATCGACAACAGCGAGAAGAATTCGAAGTTTGAGGGCAAGGTGCTTTATCATAAGGTGGCATCGGGAGAGACTCTTGAGAGCATCGCAAGAAAGTATGGCGTCTCGGTGGATGAGATTTGCCGACTCAACCGCATACGCAAGACAATGCGTATCCGTGCCGGACAGATACTCAGATATTCTTGATCTGTAAATACGCAACTGAGAATAGTTATAGATAATCAGAATACTTTGGGAATGGATGCCAGTGATGGTACATTCCCATTTTTGTTTTTCCGGACTGTAGGTCTTTGCTCTGTGCGGCGGGGGTCGGCGTAATTGCGCCATGACGGAGAACAGCATCCGGAGACATTATTATATATTATGGCATGAGAAAACTTATATTGATAATTTTCGTTTTCTGCGCTTTACCGCTGTGTGCACAGAATAAAAGCTATCACGGCGACGGCATTGACGACTATCTGCGCTTCGTTCCGCTGGTCTCGACATACGCTCTGAAGGTGTCGGGAGTGGAGAGTGCGAGCTCGTGGAAACGTCTTGTGGTGAACACGGCTACGTCGTGTGCCCTGACGGTAGGAGTGACGTGGGCGCTGAAATCGGTTGTGAAGGACAGGCGGCCTGACGGTACAGGCAACGACGCTTTCCCCTCGGGACATACTTCTTTCGCGTTTGCCGGAGCCACAATCCTGCATAAGGAGTATGGCAAGGTGTCGCCGTGGATAAGCGTTGCGGGCTATGGCGTGGCCACGCTGACGGCTGTCGATCGTGTGCGCCGCCACCGTCACGAGTGGGACGACGTGCTGGCGGGTGCAGCTATCGGCATACTTGCCACAGAGGCGGGCTATCGTCTGGGCGACCTCATCACGGGTGAGCACAGCCGCTATTCGGTAGGCGTTAGTCCTGAAGGTGTAACGGTGTGCGTGCAGTTGTAATCAATGCTCTTGCACGCAGCATCATTTATCGGTGCATAAACTTGCCTGAAAATGTGCGTGTTTTCGATTTTTTTGTGTAAGTTTGCGTATATCAAACAATCAATGCCGGCTCACCCGACGGTCGGCAACCTTTGACCGCCGGTATGTTGGCAAAAATAAGTAGCGCAAATTAACCAATCGAAAACCATATGAAACTGAAATTCAATATCGAATACAACACGGTCTCGGGAGAGGAACTCATGCTCAACATCCTCGTCGAGGGCGAAGGCAGAAATCATGAGCCGCGTGTCTATCGCATGGCGGCTGCCGACAACCGTCATTGGAGCTGCACTCTCGAGAACTTTCATTCGGAAAGTCATCCCGTGATAGATTATTATTATAGTGTGAGCAGTGGGGGACATGTGACCCGGCGCGAGTGGTTGCTGTATTCTCACAGGCTCGAGTTCTCGGTGCTGAAAGCAACGTCTTACGAGATCAACGACATGTGGATGGACATGCCGGCTGCCTCGTGGCTTTACTCGTCGGCTTTTTCTTTTTGTGTCAATCAGGCTCATCTGCAGATGCCTACGCATACCGATTATGGCTCGGTGGTGCGTCTTGTGGTTCATGCTCCGCAGTTGCGTGAGGGCGAGCATCTTGTCATTACCGGCAATCATGAGGCTCTCGGCATGTGGAATGTGGCCGGGGGAGTGCGCATGACCGAGCATCTCGTAAACGAATGGATGGTAGATCTCGACGCGTCAATCTTCTCAGGGAAGGCTGTCGAATTCAAATTTGTTGCCGTGAACGATGCCGATAACAGCATCATTTTATGGGAAAAGGGCAACAACCGAGTGTTCCGCATGTCGTTGATACGTCCGGGTGAGGTGAAGGCTTATTGTCTGCGCAACGCTGATTTCGACATGGCGCCGTGCCGCATTGCCGGTACGCTTGTGCCGGTTTTCTCGTTGCGGTCGGAGAAAAGTTTCGGAGTGGGCGACTTCGGCGACCTGAAGAAGATGGTGGACTGGGTGGCCCGTACCGGTCAGCGAGTGTTGCAGATATTGCCGGTGAACGATACCACGACTACGCATACATGGAAAGACTCTTATCCTTACAGCTGCATAAGCGTCTTCGCGCTCCATCCTCAGTACATTGACTTGTCGCGTCTGTCGCCTATTGCCAATAAAGCGGTCAGACTGAAATACGAATCCTTGCGCGAGGAACTCAACGCCCTGCCTGCCATCGACTATGAGCGCGTGGGCAAGGCAAAGCTGGAATACACACAGATACTCTATAAACAGGAGGGCAAAAAGGTGCTTGCCAAGCCGTCGTTTGCCGATTTCTTCGAGGAAAACAGCTACTGGCTTGTGCCTTATGCGCGCTATTGCAGTCTGCGCGACAGTTACGGTACGGCAGAGTTCGCGCTATGGCCGGAGCACAACCATTGGGACGAGAGTGAGCGGAAAGCGCTTTCCGACCCGAAGGACGAGATGTTCCAAGACGTGGCGTTCTATTATTATGTACAGTTCATATTGTACACACAGTTGCGCGATGTGCACGATTATGCTGTCCTGCAGGGTGTCGTTCTGAAAGGCGACATACCTATCGGAGTGAACCGCAACGGCTGCGACGTATGGCAGGAACCTGAATATTTCAACCTCAACGGACAGGCGGGAGCACCGCCAGACGCCTTCTCTGACAACGGACAGAACTGGGGATTCCCCACGTACAACTGGCCGCGGATGCTTGACGACGGCTGTCGCTGGTGGGTGAGACGACTCCGCCACATGTCGGCTTTCTTCGATGCGTATCGCATAGACCACGTTCTCGGCTTCTTCCGTATATGGGAGATACCCGTCGGAGCGGTGGATGCGCGCATAGGTCATTTCTCTCCGGCACTCGGACTGACGCGTGAGGAGATAGAGGCATACGGTCTTCACTTCCGCGAGCAGCTCTTTGTAGAGCCGTTCATCACCAAGAATGTCGTGGCGGATGTGTTCGGAAATCAGGCCGAGAAAGTGGAAAACACTTATCTGGAACATTCGCACAGCGACGTATATCGCCTGAAACCGGAATATGCCACGCAGCGTCTTATATACGCAGCGTTTGAAGGCCGCACGTCGGCCGACGACATGGCAGTGCGCGACGGACTCTGCTCACTCGTTACGGGAGTGCTTTTCGTGCGCGACCATCAGGATCCGCAGAAGTTCCATCCGCGCATCTCCGCGCAGTTCGATTATGCTTATAAGGCGCTCGGAGAGACCGACCGTAAAGCCTTCAACCGTCTTTATGACGATTATTTCTACCGTCGCAACAATCAGTTCTGGTATCGTGAGGCTATGAAGAAACTGCCTGTCATCACGCAGGCCACGCACATGTTGCCTTGTGCGGAAGACCTCGGCATGGTGCCGGAATGTGTGGCTTGGGTAATGGACGAGCTGCGAATACTCAGTCTGGAGTTGCAGACCATGCCGAAACAATGGGGCGAACGCTTCGCAAATCTCGACCGTTTCCCTTACAGTTCGGTGTGCACCATATCCACGCACGACACTGCCACGATGCGTCAGTGGTGGGATGAAGACCGCGAACGCACCAAATATTATTACAATGTGATGCTCGGCATGCACGGTGAGGCTCCTCATCCTATGCCGGGATGGCTGGCGCGCGAGATTATCGGGCGCCACATGGCGTGTCCGTCTATGATATGTGTCATTGCCATACAGGACTGGATGGCTATTGACGAGCGTCTGCGTCGTCCGGATGCCAACGCCGAACGGGTGAATGTTCCTGCCAATCCGCATCATTACTGGCGCTATCGTATGCACGTGAATGTAGAAGATCTGATTACCGACATCAGTTTTTGTAAGAACGTGAAGGACCTCGTTGTGCAGGGCGGACGCAGTTGATGTGTCTTAAGATGTGCTTTTTCTTTCGATGGATATCGTTTTTCCATCCGATGAATTACGTCATACCATACAATGATTCACGTCATTCCACTCGATGAACTCCGTTTTTCCATTCCATTGGAAGTATGGAATCATCCTGTGGAAAGACAGAAACCGTCATGTGGAACGCATAAAATCAATATTCAATAAATGATATATCATCAAGCGAAAAGTATATTATAAAGAGATTCTTATTGAAATAAAGTCACACGAAATGAATATGATAAAACGAGTTTTTTTGTTATTATGTATTGTCGCCGCAGCGTTTTCACTGCCGGCTGATGCCTCGCGGCCATACTCACCGAAGTCGAAAAAGGTGAAGGCGGCGATGAAGTCGGCCATGAACAGCATTTCAGTGGAGGCGGCGAGAGCTCACATCGGTTTCCTCGCCTCCGACTGCTTGCAGGGACGTAAGGCCGGAGAGAACGGCTCGCGCGTTGCTGCCGCATACATCGAATCAATGCTCCGGCAGTACGGCATACGTCCTTTAAACGCCGAATACAGGCAACCTTTTGATATTACAATGAAATTCACGTGGAAGAAAGACAGTATCAATATGAAGATGGCGAACGTCATCGGAATGATACCCGGCCGTAAATCGGACGAGTATGTCATCGTAGGAGCTCACTTCGACCACGTCGGCATAGGCACGCCCGTTGACGGTGACTCCATATACAACGGCGCCGACGACAATGCTTCGGGTGTGAGTGCGGCGTTGCAGATAGCCCGCGCGTTTGCCGAAAGCGGCATACAGCCGGAACGCAACGTGATTTTCGCTTTCTGGGACGGTGAGGAACTCGGACTGCACGGCTCTGCTTATTTTGTCCGTACGTGCCCTTTCCTCGACAAAATAAAAGGCTATCTCAACTTCGACATGATAGGACGTAACAACAAACCGGACATTCCGCAGTATGTGGTTTACTTCTATTCTGACACGAAACCGGTGTTCGGCGAGTGGCTCAAGCACGACATCGCCGAGTACGGACTGCGTCTCATTCCCGATTACAGGCCGTCGGACAAGTCTATCGGAGGCAGCGACAATGTGTCGTTCGCACGTAAGGACATACCTATTATATGGTATCACACAGACGGTCATCCCGATTATCACAAACCGGGCGACGAGGCTCTGCGCATAAACTACGACAAGGTGATGAACATAACGCGCGCCGCATTCCTCAATCTGTGGAATCTTGCCAATATGGAGAACTATTAAGCGACCGCGCATACGGTGCACACCGTTTGTCTGACACATAGAAAACGCACGCTGCAAGAATATTTCCTGTAGCGTGCGTTTCTGTTTATTACGTTATGAATGACGTCGTTCCGGCTTATGATTATGATCTTATGATGTGCCGTCAGTCGCGTCCTTTCAAGACGATATTGCGTTTATACAGTTGCTGAATAGGCTTTTCCGACTTGCGAAATGTATCATATAAAGCCGCGAAATTGGCTCAATAGAGCAACATCACACCTGCAAATGCAGCCCAGCCAATCATCTTTATGGGATTTATCTTCATCACTTTCGTGCCGATATAAGTTGCCACGAACAGCCAGACACTTATCCAGAACTGCCACGGATTCTCATCCACCGACGAGAAGTTTTCCTTTGTCATAAGCATCAGCGCGGCTGCTCCGAGCATTCCCACCACTGCCGGGCGAAGTCCGCTGAACACATCCTGCACCGGCTGAGTATGCATATACTTCAGGAACAGCTTGCATATAAGTATCATAAGTATTAGCGACGGCAGTACGAGTGCGAACGTCGCGGTGGCGCTTCCCAGCACAGCCATGCCCTCGCTGAAGCCTGCGTTGTGTACGGCAGTGTATCCGCAGTAAGTTGCGGAGTTTATTCCGATAGGTCCGGGAGTCATCTGACTGATGGCGACAATGTTTGTAAATTCAGCCGAAGTGAGCCATTGGTGTCTCACCACCGTCTCGGTCTGTATGAGCGAGAGCATTCCGTAACCTCCTCCGAAGCCGAAGAGACCTATCTGAAAGAATGTTATGAACAGTTGTAAGAATATCATTCCGTTGGTTTTAACAGTTTTCCGTAAAGATAGCCGCCAAGTCCTGCAGCAATGATTATGTATATTGGATTTACTCCTATCTGCCAGATGAGCAGTGCGCTGACTATCGGAATCCAGCAGTTCGTTATCGTTATGTTGGCGCTTTTGGCCAGGCTGAACGTAGGAGCGGCGATGAGTGCCACCACAGCCGGTCTGATGCCGCGGAATATTGCCTCCACCGTGGCATTGTCCTCAAAGCGTTTGAAGAACATGGCTATGAGCAGAATGATGATGAACGAAGGCAGGGCCGTGCCGAGACTAGTGCACAGCGCGCCTCTCAGCTTGCGCAGTTTGTAGCCTATGAATATGCTCACGTTGATGGCAAACACTCCGGGACAGCTCTGCGCAATGGCTATGAGGTCGAGAAACTCTTCCTTTTTTATCCATTTGTATTTGTCAACCACCTCTGCCTCAATGATAGGAATCATGGCGTATCCGCCTCCCAGCGTGAACGCGCCTATCTTGAAGAATGTCTTGAATGACTGTATATAAATGTTCGACATGTCTTGAATAGTTGTTCTGTGTCGTCTTTTCTGTTGTATGTGAAGGCTCTTGTGGCGTTGCATGACAGCCGTTGTCGTCGTGTGTCAGTCGGCCTTCCGTCTTTAGGGCAAGAAACAGGAACGTGGCCTGCCCTTGTGTTTCCGGGCGGTGTGTGCACGTTCCTGTTTCCTTATAGTGTGCTGAATAATCAGTGCTTCTCAATCCACTTGCGTGCGTTTACGAACGCTTCGATCCACGGTGTAACCTCGTCGTCGCGGTGGTCTGCCGGATACCATGCGTTCTGCCATGGGAAGATGGCGCGCTCCAGGTGAGGCATCATTGCCACGTGACGTCCGTCTGCCGAGCAGATACCAGCCACGTCGTAGTCTGAACCGTTCGGGTTGGCTGGATAGCCGCTGTAGTTGTATTTGGCAACGATGTTGTATTTGTCCTCAAACTCAGGCAGAGAGAACTTGCCCTCTCCGTGAGCCACCCATATGCCGAGCTTGCTTCCGCTGAGCGAACCGAACATCACGCTGTTGTTCTGCGGTATCTTAACGCCGAGGAACGCGCTCTCAAACTTGTGCGAGTCGTTGTGGAGCATGCGTGCACGTTTGGTGTGCTCAGGATTGATGAGGTTGAGTTCAACCATCAGCTGGCAACCGTTGCAGATGCCGAGCGACAGAGTGTCCTTGCGTGCATAGAACTTGTCGAGCGCCTCTTTGGCCTTAGGATTGAAGAGGAATGCTCCTGCCCATCCTTTGGCAGAGCCGAGAACGTCGGAGTTGGAGAATCCTCCGCAGAACACGATCATGTTGATGTCCTCGAGTGTCTCGCGTCCGCTGATGAGGTCGGTCATCATCACATCCTTCACGTCGAAGCCGGCCAGATAGAGCGAGTAAGCCATTTCGCGCTCGCCGTTGGTTCCCTTCTCACGTATGATGGCAGCCTTGATGCCTGTGCGCTCGCGGCGGTCGGCAGATATGCCGTAGCTCTCAAGAGTGCCCTTGAAGCCGTCGTTGAACTTGATTTCCAGCGGTTGCTTCTTATAGTTGTCGCGTCTCTGCTCAGCACAACCGTTGAAGCTCTGCTTGCGGTCGAGCAGGTAAGAAGTGTGATACCACACGTCGCGCAGCGCGTCGATGTCGAATGTATGTTCGAAGTCGCCCTTCTTTATGACTATGGTGCGGGTCTTTGGCGTAGGATAACCTATCTTGGCATATCCTATTCCCTCCTCGTCCATGAACTTGGCGAACTCTTCCTTGTGCTTGTCGGATACCTGAACGATAACGCCCGGGTTCTCTGAGAGCAGCAGTTTCACGATGTCGTCGTCCTGTATGTCGTGCAGGTTGATGTGCATACCGCCCTCGGTGTTGGCGAAACACATTTCGAGCAGCGTGGTGATGAGACCACCGGCGCTGATGTCGTGACCTGCCATTATCCATCCTTTGGCTATCATCTGCTGTACAGCCTCGAAGCATCCTGCGAAATATTCGGGGTTCTTCACCGTCGGAACATCGTCGCCCACCTTGCCAAGACTCTGTGCGAAGGCGCTTCCTCCGAGTCTCTGTTTGTCGAAAGAGAAGTCGATATGATAGAGTGAAGAGTTCTTGTCGTTCACAACAACAGGCGAAACCACCTTGCGAACGTCGCTCACCTCGCCTCCGGCACTCACGATGACGGTTCCCGGAGATATGATCTTCTCGCCGCCGGGATACTGCTGTGTCATAGACAGAGAGTCTTTTCCGGTCGGTACATTCACCTGAAGCGCGATGCAGAAGTCGCTCAACGCTCTCACGGCGCTGTAAAGACGTGCGTCCTCACCCTTCTGCGAGCGGCACGGCCACATCCAGTTGGCAGAGAGCGAGAGGCTCTTCAGTCCTTCGCTCAGTGGTGCCCATACGATGTTGGTCAGCGCTTCGGCAACCGAGAGCACGCTGCCTGCCTCAGGCGAAGCCAGTCCTGCCTGCGGTGCATGACCCAGAGCTGTGGCTATGCCTTTGCGTCCGCGGTAGTCCAGAGCAACCACTCCACAGTCGCTCAACGGCAGCTGCAGGCGTCCCTGACACTGCTGACGTGCAATCTTACCGGTCACGGAGCGGTCCACCTTGTTTGTGAGCCAGTCTTTGCAAGCCACTGCTTCGAGCTGTAATACGTTGCTCACGTACTCGTCGAGTTTCTCCGGTTGCTTTGTCACGTCGCAGTAATCAGCGTTGGCATAATGGCGCTCCACAGTCTCGTCCTTCATTATTGTCTTGGGCGAGTGGCCGAACATCTGTGCCACGTCGAGGTCGAACGGACGTACACCGTCACCCTGTACGAATGAGAAGTGAGCGTCGCCTGTCGTCTCACCTACAACATATAGCGGGGCGCGCTCGCGCTCGGCAATCTTGCGTACGTGCTCAATGTGCTTCTCGTCGATGAGCAGTCCCATACGCTCCTGGCTCTCGTTGGCTATTATCTCTTTAGCCGACAGCGTCTTGTCGCCTATCGGCAGCTTAGTCATGTCAATCTCTCCACCGCACTCCTCTACGAGCTCAGACAGACAGTTGAGGTGTCCGGCCGAACCGTGGTCGTGTATGCTGACAACCGGATTGTTGTCTTCCTCGCACAGAGCACGCACCAGGTTGTATGCACGCTTCTGCATCTCAGGGTTGGCACGCTGCACGGCGTTCAGCTCTATACCGTTTGAGTAGCGGCCGGTATCGACAGAAGAAACCGAGCCACCGCCCAGACCGATGCGGTAGTTGTCGCCACCTACGACAACAATCTTGTTGCCTTTCTGCGGCTCTTTCTTCAGACAGTCGCGGCGTGTTCCGTAACCCACACCTCCGGCGAGCATTATAACCTTGTCGTAGGCGTACTTCTCTTCGCCCTCCTTATGCTCGAAGGTGAGCACCGAACCGCAGATAAGCGGCTGACCGAACTTGTTGCCGAAGTCGCTCGCACCGTTGGATGCCTTTATCAATATCTGCTCCGGAGTCTGATACAGCCACTTGCGCACCGGTAGAATCTTCTCCCATTCGTGAGCCATGCTGCCGTCGGCGTTGCTTTCAGAACGCGGATATGCAGTCATGTATACCGCTGTTCCGGCGATAGGCCATGAGCCTGTACCGCCTCCCATACGGTCGCGAATCTCACCACCCGTACCTGTTGCGGCACCGTTGAACGGCTCTACGGTTGTCGGGAAGTTGTGGGTCTCGGCCTTGAGCGAGATGACACTCTCGATGTCTTTCACGCGGAAGTAGTCGGATGTTGACTGATCCTCCGGCGCAAACTGCTCCACAACCGGTCCCTGTGCGAAAGCCACGTTGTCCTTGTAAGCTGAAATAATCTTATTGGGGTTCTCCTTTGTCGTCTTCTTGATCATTGCGAAGAGGCTCGATTCCATCTCTTTGCCGTCGATGATGAATGTTCCTCCGAATATCTTGTGGCGGCAGTGCTCAGAGTTTATCTGCGCGAATCCGAATATCTCGGAGTCGGTCAGCGGTCTGTTGAGCTGTGCCTCGATCTTGTGCAGATACTCTATCTCCTCGGGCGAAAGCGCGAGTCCCTCCTGCTCGTTGTATTCCTCAAGATTCTCCACGTGCTTTATCGGTTCCGGCTCGTGGTTCACGGTGAATATGTCCTGGTTGAGTCCGTTGTACATGCGTTGCAGCATCGGGTCGTGCTCAGCGTCCTCGCTCTCGACCGGGAAGAACTCTTCTATACGAGAAATGCCGTGAAGATTCATGTTCTGTGTAATCTCTACGGCATTCGTACTCCAAGGAGTGATCATCTCGCGGCGCGGACCCACGAAGTATCCTTCCACCGTTTCGCCCTCGATGAGCGTAGCGTCACCATAGAGCCAACTAAGTTCGTTGATTTCGTCTTTACTGAGCTGATGGTCAACATCTGTTGCTATCACGCTCTGTTGGGGAGTCTTGAAAAAGAGAATCATGATTTATAATGTTTTGTTTCGTTTTGTTCTGTGTCGTCACGCCATCTTCTTGTCACCGTGCGACAGGCAATGGCATGCGTCATTCGCATCATTACGTTTGGTGAAAACTCTTTGTAGAGGTTTTCCTGTTGCAAGGATAGTGCAGACAATGCAATAAGAATTTATTCTTAAATTGCTGAGTGCAGCTTATCTTCTGCAAAGATACACCAATTTTCTGATATTTTATTGAAAAACCAAAGCATATATTTCATTTATGTGTCTATAAATGGCTTTATGCGGCGTTGCGTCGGTATGAAATGTAGTTAATGGATTATTGAGATGTGTGCTCAGCTGCCGCGGTATGTGGAATATCCGAAGGGCGAGAGCGTGATGGGCACGTGGTAGTGGTTGTCATCCTTTATGCTGAACACAACATCGATGAACGGATAGAATGATTCCTGACTCTTCGCCTCGAAGTATGGCGCCGTGAGGAACGTCAGTTTGTATGTGCCTTTGTTGCTTTCGCCGTCCTTCTGTTCGAGAAAGTCCTTCACCCGGCCATTGTCATCGGTGACGCGCCGGTCTATGACATCCCACGATTTGTCGGCGTTCATCTTCGACAACACTATGGTAACGCCTGCCGCGGGGCGTCCGCTGTTGATGTCGAGGATGTGGCTTGAGAGCTGATACGATTTTTCCTGCGCCACCGACACGGCCGTGAACAGTATCGACAGCATGGCTGTGAGAATAAGATTGCGTTTCATAGTCGTTGTTATTATGCGTTTGATGAATGTCCGCAAATATACTTATTTATTTGTAATCCGCAATGTATCAGTCAGTTTTATTAAATATGTCAGCCGTTTTTATTAAGAGTATGAGTCTGTTTTGATAAGATAATGAGTCTGTTTTAATAATGTTATCAGCCGTATTTATCAAAAGAAAAATATATGCTTAAAAAGCCGTCAGAACCTGAAACCGTAGAAAAGGCGCGCCCGCCACTTCACGTTCTCCACGAGCAGTTGGTCGTGGTCGCCTATGTAGAAATTGTTGATGACGGCAGACATGCCTATGAAATTTTTTCTGAAATGTCGCACCACGGCTATGCGTCCCACGTTGGTGAGGCTTGGAAAGCGGAAGGGCGTGTGCAGGCTGGTGTCGCCTACCTTGAATCTGCCGCGGGTGACTATCATTATTTGTGGCACGGCGGAGATGTGGATGAGCCACCGGTCGTCTATTACGAAGTTGTAACCGTAGCCACCTCCTATTGCGGCACTGACAACCCAAAGCCGGCTACTGTCGCTTCCCGGCACCGCGCCAGCCGCAGTCTTTATCTCGGCAGCCATGAAGGTGACTCCCGCCAACCACGATCCGCTGCTGCGCCGTTGTATCTGCGACTGTGTGAATGCCGCCGGGATGGAGAACCGCCGGTGGTTGAAGGCATAGTAACCCGTGGCGGTTATCATCTTCATGCTCACCGCTCCGGCTGCCACCTCATAGTCGGTGCCGTTGGCTGTTGCCGTACCCTTGTACGTCTTTGTGGCCACCATCACCACGTCGCCGCCCACTCTGTTGCCGTAGGCATTGAGGTTCAGCTCAATGTCTTTGTTGCGTCCGGCGAGCTTGGCCGGGTTAAGCGCGAATCCCAGTGACAGTCCGCGGTAGCTCACGCTTGCGCCCGCCGTTATCTTCATGTCGGTTCTCAGTCTTGAGCGCAGGTCCAGTCCGTCCACCGTTCCCTGCGTGTTCAGCGCGTTGCCCGACACGTTGGCGCGCAGCTTCACGGTCCATCGCTGCTGCGGCTTCGTTATGTACGCCGTGTCATATTTGTGCCGTTGTATTCTGTCGCGTGTGTCGAGCACAGCGTTTATTTCCTTCGCCACCTTCCGTGTCCATGTGTCCGATGTGCTGTCGGCAGGTGCTACGGTTTGGGCGGAGACACATATCACGGCCGTGACAGCCAGAGCTGTCATGGTCAATCGTGCTGCCGTAAACTGCCGGATGCGGTATATGGCATTATGTGTGATACGTCTTTCCGTCATTCCATTCCTTATTTCATGATGCGACGGGCACAGACAGATATACCGTACTGCCGTTATATGTCGTTTTTTATCCGTATTTTTGATTTATGTTTACTATTATAGTATATGTTACACAACGTCATTCATTCAGTTTGAACCGTCCGAACTGACAATCGGACGCACCTTTATGTTCTCGAATTTCACCTCACCGTTGCGCGCGAAGAACCACAGCTGGCCGCCTTTCTTTTCCGGCAGTCGGTTGACTATGCAGCGCCGGTTGTCTATGCATACGTCTATTATGTCGTCTTTCATTACGATGGTCAGGGTCATGGGCTTGTCGAGTCCGGTCACGGCATTTATTGATGCGTCGTGCAGGCGCACTGTGCGGTTGTCGGGATTGAACGACAGTTTGTAGCTGTTGATGCCTTTGTCTTCGGAGCGGAGGAACATGCCGAACTCCTCGTAATTGCCTGACGGTATGACGTCGAGGGTGATGATGCAGTTGTAGGGCACGCCCGTGGCATGCGCGCCGCAGATGTTTCCGCGCGCGTCTATGTTGATGCAGTCGGGCGATGATGCAGTCGCTCCGTCGGTGGTCGTGAAGTTGAGGCTGAGCGGTTCGGCCGTGTGCGGCATCACCTCTTCTGGAAATTTGGTGGCGAGGTCGCCGTTGTCGAGCTGTATAGCCTCGCGCATTGCCACGCATCCGCCGAAGAGCTCGCCTCCGGAGTCGGTGTTGCCGTTGCGGCTGGGCACCCATCCTGCCACTATGCGTCGCCCGCCTGTGAACGCGGCGGTCTTTGCCACGTTGACCCACGGTTCGAGCAACGCCTGCGATTCGGGATATTCCCACGGGCCGTAAGGCGAGTGCGACTTGAGATAATAGGTGTCGCCGCCCTGGCCATAGACGAGATAGTACCAGCCGTTCCACTCGAAATAGTCGGGACACTCGGGCACCTGTATCGTGCCGGAGAGCACCGGTTCGCTCACCTGCCACGTCTTGAGGTCGGTCGATGTCATGTGTACCAGACATCCGTGACCCTCGTTTATCGGTGCCTCGTTCTTCTCGCTCGACACGAAAAGGTGGAACGTGCCCTTGTCGTCTATTGATACTTTCGGGTCGCGGAAGTTACGTGTGCTGTAGCCCGGTGCGGATGTGTAGAACGGGTTGGGCTTCTGCTTGGTATATGTCAGCGCGTCCGGGCTGGTGGCGTAGCTCAGTTGTTCGTTCACGCTGTTGTCGGCTGTCAGCAGACGGGTGGCGTAGAAGGCGTAGAACTGTTTGCCGTCGTTCACCACCGAGCCGGTGCAGATGGACTTCTCCCAGTCCTCGTCAATGCCGATTGCGATGGGGTGGTGGGTCCATGTCTTGAGGTCGCGCGTGGTAGTGACGCACCATTGATGGCCGCCGAGTCCGTTGAGCGAGGCGTGGTGGCCCTCGTCGAGCAGCCAGTACAGATAGAACGTGCCGTCGTGGAAGAACGGAATGCAGTCGCCCACGAACTGTTTGCCTCCTGCCGGAGTGAAATACTGCATCTCGGTGGGTTGCACCGAGGGGTCGAATGTGGCCGCCTTCTGGCTGTATCCTCTTGCTGCAGCCATCGTAAGAGCGATTGTCAGGATGATGGATTTCTTCATATTTCGGGTTTTTGATTGTTGTTCCGGTTGAGGCTTGCGTTGTCATTGTGCTCAGGATTTAATCCAAATCGGTCATCAGACCGCACATGGTTTTATCTGTTTGTACATTCATGCTTCCAGTCGTCTTTTGTTTTCTATCGGCGTCTTTGTGTCTGTCCTTTCTTGACATAGCCCGCTATGCCTGCAAAAAAACTGATGAAAATACGCTCAATATAAAGCAAAAATACCGACTGAATCCTAATAACCTATTTGGGTTTAAGTTTTCAGTCTTCTCGTTTCGTAGTGCAAATATATGCAGTAAGGCAAAAAGATGCAAGATTATTATGCTGTAATGTTGTGCGTAATGCTAAAATATTGTTTACATTCATGTATGTTTTTGTTCCCGGCAGGCGTTTTTCTTTGGTTTTGCCGATGCTTCCGTTATGGAAACGTTGTCGCCTTGGATATGTTTTCATAGTCGAAAAAGTCCACATTGTTATTGATTATAAATTTTAATATTCTATTTCTTGTTATCTGAAAGTATAAGGCCTTTAAATCTTTTAAATGTTAAAAAATAATAAAACAAGCATCCTGTGTGCCGCGTTATTATAAAAAAAAGTTGTTTAGAATTGCTTATATTTGTAAGAGGGAATATCCCTGTTCTCCGTGATGTTTTAATTTAATAATAGTGTATTATATGAAAAAACGTTCAAACCTTATTCTATTTTTATTGTGTGCAGTGATATTTATTTTCTGCGGATGCTCTACATATCGTGTCATCAAAGACGCAACCGACCATGAAGAAGGACGGCTCATCATGAAAGACGGAACCGAGTATGTGGGCCGTGTGAAGATGCCTAATGGCAAGACCAAGAAGCTCCGGATGAGGACAACCGACGGACGCAAGGTTAAAGTACAAAACACTGAGGTCGGTGTTTTGGGAGTATGGAAGAAGACCCATCCCGAGACTGTCTCTTTCCTTGTGTGCCATCCATACTACACAATAGCTCCGTTCTCTACTAAAAAGAAGAAAAGATGAACCCCCGGTGGATGAGTCTTGAGGCTACAGGAAAATATGTGGAGTTTTACGCTCTTGGTGCCAATTACAGCATAAACTCTAAAGGTGTGTTCAAGGTTTCTTCTTCAATCTACATCACATATCTTGCACGTAAGGCCGGCGAAGAATATGCCGTGGAAGTGGGAGTGTACGGAGGAAACAAGGAATACATGCGCAAGCAACTGATGGAATATCTGTCCGACGACCCTGCTCTGTGCAGCCTCATAGAGGATAATGAGATTGAGCCGGACGACTTCTCGGAACTTGCGGATAAGTATCGCCCGCAGAATTCTGAGAATATGGAGGAATTCCCGAAAATGAATCTGTAATGTCACGGAAAATTAATTCATTACACTGATGATCTGCCGCAGCAGGCATCATACTGCGGTAGGACATGACGCCATAATGCCGGATCCACACATGTGGGTCCGGCATGTTTTTTACATTATGTACGGTGTTTTACATAAATGTAAACATGAACATTAATGATAAGCCTAATATTGCCATAATATTATATTCACACTGCCGCCATAATAAATCCGTGTTGTCATAATAACAGATTCTTATTATCATAATAATAAACTCAAATCGGTCATTAGACCGCATGTGGTCTAATGTATTTTATGCACTCATGCTTTCAGTCGTCTTTTTGTTTTTCGTTGTCCTATTTTTGTTGATTTCTTCTTGATATAGTCCGCCATGCCTGCAAGAAACTGACGAAAATATGCTCAATATAAAGCAGAAATACAGGCTGAATTGTAATGAACGATTTGGGATAAATTCACGTTCACGCAACAGATAATCCATGACCGCAAGCGCGTGGTATGCTTCCGGCTCATAGGATGGGATATTAATGTGCTTTCTCTCACGCATGACGCAGACGTTGTCAGGGAAAAATGGAGAGACGAACTTACAATTTTTCTTGACTTTATTTTGACAAAATATTTTCGCAAAAGAGGTGTGAATGAATGTTAAATCAGATGTAATGAAGGCTCTTTCGGTTCAGATGGTCTTATGATATACCCCGTAACGTAGTCCGAAAAGATATGTCCGGCGTTGCGATATTGCCCGTTTTGCGTTGCGATTAAGCCCATTTCAGGGGCTGAAAAGCACCATTTCGCACTCCAATATGGGCCATTTCGCAGGCCGAAATGGTGCTTTTCGCAAAGCGATAAAATGCCCATTAAATATAAGTTGTTGGTTTTCAATATCTTACGAAAATGTCTTATTTTCCGCGTATTTGCGCCCGAAGGAGAGTCCGCTCGCAAATACGCGCTTATTTTTCGGGGTAGAATGTGAAATCCGGACCGAGAAATCAAAATCAGGTTATAAATTGAAAGTGGTTTATATCATATTATTTCAGCAGAAGAAAACAATGTTCGTAAGTGATCGAAACCTAGGTTTTCTATCGAAACCGGTATCCGTAGAATTTATACAGATGCTAAAAATATACAGATTGGTGATTTTTTTTATTATATATTTTCTTTTTTTATGTTCAGTGTTGTTTTTAATATAAAAGTGTTGCACATAAATGGATTTATCTGTGTATCTTTGTACTCGCATAATGAAAAAGACACTTTAAAACCTATAAATAATCAATAAAAACTGTTATGCAGAAAAAAGTTCTATTATTAGCTTTCGCTTCGTGTCTGACGCTCGGCACCGTGTCGGCCCAGAACAACGAGGGTAAGACAATGAAAGCCTACATGGTGGCTGACGCCCACTTGGACACTCAGTGGAACTGGGACATCCAGACCACCATCAAACGCTATGTTTGGAATACTATTACTCAGAACCTGCATTTGCTCAAAAACTATCCTGACTACATCTTCAACTTTGAAGGTGCGGTTAAGTATTCGTGGATGAAGGAGTATTATCCCACGGAGTATGAGCAGGTGAAGAAGTATGTCGAAAACGGCCGCTGGCACCTCACAGGCAGCGGTTGGGACGCCAATGAGACAGTGATCGTGTCGCCTGAGTCATGGCTGCGCAACGTTCTGCTTGGTCAGAGCTTCTATCGCAGCGAGTTCAACAAGGAGTGCACCGACCTGTTCCTGCCCGACTGCTTCGGCTTCAGCTATTTCATGCCTACACTGGCAAACCATTGCGGCCTGATAGGTTTCTCAACACAGAAACTGGGATGGCGTAACCACGCATTCTATGAGGGCGGCAAGAAATATCCGTTCACCATCGGACTGTGGCAGGGTATCGACGGAAGCCGCATCATGCTGACCCACGGATTCGGATATGGCGAGCGCTTCCCCGACGCCGACATGTCGAAGAGCAAGCGTCTGATGAAGGAAATATCAGAGAGCCCGCTCAATATGGTTTACCGCTATTACGGTACGGGTGATATGGGCGGTTCGCCTAACATCCCGTCTGTACGTGGTCTGGAGAAAGGTATAAAGGGCGACGGACCGATACAGATAATCAGCGCTACCAGCGACCAGCTGTATAAGGACTTCCTGCCGTATGAGAACCATCCGGAACTGCCTGTACACAACGGCGAGCTCTTCATGGATGTTCACGGTACTGGATGCTACACCTCACAGGCTGCCATGAAGCTCTACAACCGTCAGAACGAACACCTCGGCGACGCTGCCGAACGCGCTTCTGTAGTTGCCGAGTGGTTGGGAGAGAGCGCTTATCCTCTGCGCGACCTCACCGAGAGCTGGAAGCGTGTGCTGGTACATCAGTTCCATGACGACCTGACCGGAACAAGTATTCCGCGTGCATACGAGTTCTCCTGGAACGACGAGCTCATCTCTCTGCAGCGCTTCTCAAACAGCCTTACAGCTGCCGTAAGCGGAGTGGCAAGCCGCATGAACACAAATGTTTCAGGCACACCTGTAGTGCTTTACAACACCGAGGCGTTCCCGGTAAGCTCTGTTACAAGCATCTCACTGCCTGACATGGCAGCTGCATACAACGTGACCGACGCCAAAGGCCGCAAGGTTGCTTCACAGGTCGTTACCGATTCTAAAGGCAACCGCACCCTGCTCGTTGACGCAAGCGTTCCCGCAACAGGCTTCTCTGTATATAGCGTGAAGGCCGGTGGAAAAGCCGCTGCCGCTGTAGATAAGAGCACCAACGTGATTGAGAACTCTGTATATAAAGTGACTGTTGACAAGCTCGGTAACATTTCTTCTCTCGTTGACAAGCGCAACGGTAAGGAACTCGTAGCCGCAGGCAAGTCGATAGGTCTCGTAGTGTTCGACGACTGCACCTCTGAGGCATGGCCGGCATGGGAAATACTCAAGCCGACAGTGGACAAGGATCCTGTTGATGTGAAGGACAACGTGAGCGTGACAATGGTTGAGAACGGTCCGCTGCGCAAGTCGCTGCGCATCACAAAGAGCTATGGCGACTCCAAGATAAATCAGTACATACGTCTTTACGAAGGCAGTCTTGCCGACCGCATCGACTTCTACAACGAGGTTGACTGGCGTTCGCTCAACGCTCTTCTCAAGGCTCAGTTCCCGCTCAGCGTAAGCAACGAGAATGCGACTTACGACATAGGACTTGGTAGTGTGGAGCGTGGCAACAACCGCGATAACAGCTATGAGGTTTATTCTCATGAGTGGACCGACCTTACCGACCGCTCTGGCGATTACGGTGTAACCATACTCAACGACTCTAAATATGGTTGGGACAAACCTAACGACAACACTATACGTCTGTCACTCCTTTATTCTCCGAAACCGGGTGGCGCATACAAGTATCAGGAGCGTCAGGACTTTGGCTATCATGAGTTCACATACAGCCTGGTAGGTCACAAGGGTGGTCTCGACAAAGCACAGGCTGTTCAGGCTTCAACTGTTCTCAACAGCCCGCTGAGAGCATTCGCTTCATCAAAGCATAAGGGTGATCTCGGACGTGAGTTCTCATTCGTTTCTTCAGACAACGACAACGTGATTGTACGTGCTCTCAAGAAAGCTGAGACAGGTGATGAGTATGTAGTACGTGTATATGAGAACGCAGGCAAGGAACCGCAGACCGCAAACATCACGTTCGCTTCGGACATCGTTAAGGCTGTTGAGGCCGACGGTACTGAGAAAGAGATAGGCGCTGCTTCGTTCAGCGGCAACAAGCTCAATGTCAGCATCAAGCCTTTCAGCGTCAAGACCTATCGTGTGACTCTCGCAGCTGCAAAGAAAGACAAGGACGGCGCACGCTATGCCGACTCTAAGGCTCTTGAGCTTCCGTTCAACAAGAACTGCTTCTCATTCAACGAATTCCGCGCCGCTGCCGACTTCGAGGGTGGCAACAGCTATGCTGCCGAGCTCCTGCCGAAGGACGGACTGACAGTTGACGGAGTACACTTCACATTTGGTGAGATGGACACAAACAACGGACTTGCATGCGACGGCGACACAATTAAGCTGCCGGCAGGCAACAAGTATAACAAGGTTTATGTGCTCGCAGCTTCTGCAGCAGGCGACCGCGATGCCACATTCACCGTAGGCAAGAGCAAGCAGACCGTCAATGTTCCGTTCTATAGCGGATTCCTGGGACAGTGGGGCCATGAAGGTCAGACAACAGGATATCTGAAGAATGCCGAGGTTGCTTACGTCGGTACACACGGACACTCTGAACTTGGCGACCGCGTATATGAGTACACATACATGTTCAAGTATGGCATCGACATACCGAAGGGTGCTACACAGATCATTCTTCCTGCCGACAAGAACATCGTTCTGTTCGCAGCTACTGCAGTGAAAGAGGACAACCATGTTACACCGGCCGGCAAGCTGTTCAGCACAGGCAACAAGACCGATGATCCTGACAAGGGTGCTGCCGAGCGTCCTAACCTGCTCAAGGGTGCGAAAGTCATCGCCAAGTCGGGCGAAATGAACGCAGAGGAAGGTGCTGCAAACCTTATCGACGGTAACAACGAGACAAAATGGTGCGACACCAACGACGCTCCTAACTACGTGGCATTCGATATGGGCAGTGAGAAGACCTTCAGCGGATGGCAGATTCTGAACGCCGGCGCAGAGACTTCTGGTTACATCACACGTTCTTGTCTGCTGCAGGTGCGCAACAGTCTTACCGAAGAGTGGAAGACCGTTGACATGATCGACGGCAACACAAGCAACGAGGTTATGCGTACCATCAATCCTGTAACAGCACGTTACGTCAGACTCTATGTCACAGGTCCTACACAGACCATAGGCGAGGGCGCAGCCCGTATATACGAATTGAAACTGTTCTAACAGACAAAAGTCTGTTTTTACAGAACAGAAATACAGCACGGGCGGCTGTCACCGTAGGGTGGCAGCCGCTTTTTTCGTATGCCCATATGCCGGTCATACGATGCTCCGCTTTGCCAATATGTGGGAAACCGTCATTCCTTGTTGTGGACGGTGTGTGAACAAAAATGGTATAATTGTAACTTTTTGTAAATGAATTTGCTTTATATTGGAAAATATGTTAGGAATATTGTTGTGCTTATTGAATTTTTATTATTTTTGTATTATACTAACTTTAATATAATTATGTTGAAAAAAAGAATTTTTTATGTTTTTGCATTAGCTCTGTTTTGCAGTTTAGGCAGGGCGCAGGTCAAGCACAAACTTGTGGTTCAGACAGTAGATGATCAGACAGAGGAGTACAAGCTGGAGAACATCAGCAAGATCACTTTCTCTGATGATTACATGAACATCACTCCTTGGAACAGCATGCGAAGCGACAGCTATGCATTCGATATCGTTGCGCGTATGTATTTCGTTGAGGATGAAGACACCACGGACGGTCTGTCACGGGTGAGCAAGAGTCCATTATCGTTCTTGCTTTCTCAGACAGGACAGACAGTATCTGTCAGCGGAATGGAAAAGCCGGCGGACATGTATCTGTATGATACAGCCGGAGTAGTTAAGGGCAAAGTAAAGAACTGGGATGGAAAGTCTTACAGCATCGCATCGCTTCCTGCCGGTACTTATATAATGATGGTAGGAAATCATCCGTTCAAGTTTGCCAAATAATTAAATCCATATTTAAACTTAATACTTATATAATATATAGAAATAAAATTTACACTTATGAAAAGTCTTTTCAAATCGATTATATGTAGTGCTCTCGTGTTGTTTGCAATGCCTTCATTCGCACAGACAGAGCAGATGACAATACATTTCAAGAACGGAGACAAGGTTGTATATCCGGTTACGGATATAGAGGAGATTAGCTACTCGGTCATAGACACTCCGGAGCCAGTGAAAGAGGTTGAGGTAGGCGATTACTACTATAGCGACGGTACATGGAGCTCCGGCAAGGAGGCACCTCTGGCCGACAAGACTTGTATCGGTATCGTGTTCTGCAAAGGTCTGTGCCCGGAGGCTGAGGACGACTGCGAATACAAACTGAAGGATGGAGTCACTCCTCTTGACGAGGTTCACGGATATGTGGTAGCCATCAACAACGCTGCCGAAAGCGCTGCATGGGGTTCATGGGATGCAGATGGTGATGAAGGTGTAGGTACTTCATACGACCAGACCGACTTCAGAGGCTATTCCAACACACAGGCTATCAAGGCTAAAGCCGAGGCTAAGGCCGGAGGATTGAGCGACGACGCAGACAACAACTATCCTGCAGCCTACTATGCAACAGAGGTTTACGAATCAACCGTTCCTGCTCCGGAAAGCAGCACAGGATGGTTCCTGCCGTCAGCATTCCAGCTGAAGTACATCTACAACCACAACGAAGAATTCAACGACAACTTCGAGAAGGTTGAAGGCGGAAAGGCTGTTTATGGACGTGACGCAATATACTGGTCAAGCTCTGAGTGCTTCAAGAGCAGTCTCAGATACTGGGCATACATGGTAAATCTCGATTCTTCAAACATCACTCCGGGATATATCAGCAACCAGGCGAAGAAGAAGACTTATGAGGTACGTTCTATTCTTGTATTCTAATTCTGAACGAAGCAGTTTATGAGAATAAAGTATATATTATTGTTGATGGTTTTTGTGCTGAGCTCTTCGCTGTATGCACAGAAAGTGAGAGAAGTGAAGCTGAAGCTTCGCAATCAGCCCGAACCGGTGAGCTATCTTGTTTCTGACATAGACAGCATCACATTCTCAAAGTCTGAGAACCTTCCTCACGGACCTTACAGTGTCAGCGTATCTAATGTCACGGCAGTATCGGCCGTAGTGAATGTCGTTCCCGACAACGATGCCGAGCCATATTATTTCGATATTATGTCAAAGGCCGACTATGAGGCTGCCGGCGGTGACCTGTCTGCCGTAATGAACGAGTTTATCCAGTATCTGGAAAGCATATACGGATTGAGTAGCAGTGAGGTGGCTTCGATGCTTCAGAGCCACGGACAGGACAGTGACACCTTCGACGGGCTTACGCCTGATACCGAGTATTATGCGTTTGCCGTAGGTCTTTCAGACGACGGTACGGTGGGTACGGATGCGTCGGTCATTTCGTTCCGTACATCAAGAGGTGGTGATCCGGCACAGTGCACATTCGACATCAGCACCGGATATGTAGGCACAACTTATGCACTTATAAACGTCGTTCCGTCTGATGCGACCGTTCCTTATTATTGCGGAGTAGTTCCTGCCAGCGAATATACGTCTGATGCGGACCTGGTTGCGGCCAATCAGGCAGAGCTGAAAGACATGGCCGAGTCGTTCGGCTACGACATCGCCAGCGTCGTGAAGGCTGTAGCTATGTATGGTGAGAACGAGAAGGATGAAGACGGTCTCCAGCTTGGTACGGAATATGTGGCTTATGCTTATGCTATCGGTTCCGACGGCGGAGCCACGGGAACGGTATATACTCGCCGCTTTACGACAGCTGCCAGCGAGTCGTCCAATGTGAAGATAGACATCTCATGTCCTAAATATTTCGACGGTGACGCACTGAGCGCATACAACCCGGAGAAGTATTCACGCTATGCCGGCTATGTTGTCGTTCCTGCTTATGTTACGGTTGACGATGTAAACGCCATGCATTGGTATGTCGGCCTGACCGCAGGCGATGCGTCAGATCCTGCCATGTATCCGGACGAGACCGTGATATATGCGCTCGTAGATAATGGTGCTGGCGTGGTTGACAAGAAAGAGGTCACCTTCATTGCCAACTGGGGAACAGCCACATTCCTTGGAGTCGCACAGGATCATAGTGGAATATTCGGAGACGTTGACCGTCTGACGATGACTTTCGACAAGGCCGGTGCCGCTCCTGCCGAGGAGTTTGAGGCTGCGCAGCAGGCGGCTTCAGCCCAGTTCCGTATGAAAGGAATGAAGCGTGCTCCGAAACATCTCTACGAAATGTTGCGTGACAAGAAATCAGTTAAGTAAATTTTCTTATCATATCAATTAAGTCGGTCCGGTGTCAGAGTGTTTCTGATGCCGGACTTTTTCATTTTATATATATGCCTCCGGCGCAGCGTCCGTAAGTCACCGGTGTATGTTACAACGGTGAGGCAACCGCTTTTCGGCTAATCAGACAAACGGTTGTGGAAAATAAAAAGATTATCCCCGCATTGTGTAAAATGCAATGTCAGACTCTTCAGTAATCTTTATGCGTTCAGGTGGAAATGTTCACTGCTTTTTTCCCACATCCGATATCCGTGTCTTTCAGTGAAAACCCGGAGAATGAATTACAATTTTTCTTGACTTTATTTTGACAAAATATTTTCGTGAAAGAGATGTGAATGGATGTTAAATCGGGCGCTATGAAGCCTGTTTCGGGTTGAACCACCCTTTGATATACCCTATATCGTAGTCCGAAAAAGTCCGTTTCGTTTTATGATATTGCCCGTTTCGCAGTCCGATTAAGCCCATTTCGGGGGCTGAAAAGCACCATATCGCACTCCAATATAGGCCATTTCGCATGCCGAAATGGTGCTTTTCGCAAGGCAATGAAATACCCCTTAAACATAAATTGTTGGTTTCCAACACTTTACAAAAGTCTCTTATTTTCCGCGTATTTGCGCGCGATGGAAAGTCTGCTCGCAAATACGCGCTTATTTTTCGGGGTAGAAAAGGAAACTTGGGCGGAAAAATCAGAATCCGCTTATAATCTGAAAGTGACCTGTATTGTCTTCATTTCAGTTTTAACCCAAATCGGTCATTATACCGCATATGGTTTCATATAATTTATGCATTTATGCTTTCAGCCGTCTTTTTGTTTTCTATTGGCCTCTTTTCGTTTGCTTTTTCTTGATATAGCCCGCCATGCCCGCAAAAGATCCAATGAAAACAAGCTCAATATAAAGCAAAAATACAGACTGAATTCTAATGACCGATTCGGGTTGGAGAAAACGGTGCTCGTCCGACTGTTTAAAACAATTTATCAGGTATCGGAGACAGTTTATTCGATACGGAACTTCAGTTTTTCCATTGAAACCAATATCCGTTTTATTTCTACGGAGCCGCTTTTAGTGTCAGTGCGTGGGGTGGTGTGTACGCTGTTCCGCTGTTCACGATGGTTGATGTTTGTCGTGCGTGCCGGCGGAATGCTCAGAACACAGTATGTTGTAGCCCTCAGCGCACAATAAACAAGTCCGGAACATATGGCATTAACATATATTCATCTAATAAGAAAAACAACATACGGAAATTATTATTATATTTGCATTATCGCAGTGTGTGCGCCGGTGTCGTGCATAAGATATGTATTCAGGACATGACGTGCAGGCGCGTGTATGCCGGTATGTGTGACCCGCTTTTGGGGATCAACGGCTTGAATAACATAAGCCTTATAACGTGATAATGGATGAAAAATACTCGGACACCAGCTGTATGAGCGTAAAAAACGGCATTAGAATGTCCCAATATAGCAAAAAGATGTTAATGGCGGCTCTGCGAAGTTAAACAGTATTAATCTAATCCAACATTTTGACATTTCATTCGTCATATATGTAGCTTTACGATTGAGCAAAAATAAGTATTAACTAAACAACATTAATTTAGGTATGAAAAGAACAAACGTAGTTATTTTGGCTGTTGCTGCCGGAATGATGCTCATGACTGGCTGTGCCAGCAAAAAGGATCTTGAGAACTGTCGTTTAGAAAATAAAGAATTGATGGGTAACTATCAAAGCACAAAGGATAAACTCTCGGACACCAATGCGCAGCTTGCCGCAGCACAGGCACGTGTGAAGTCGCTCGAAGACCAGCTCGAGCGTCAGACCAAGGACTATGCAGCATTGCAGGAGTCGCTCGACAAGAGTCTGACAAACGCCGGTTCAAACAACATCAACATCTCTAAACTGGTGGACCAGATTAACGAGTCGAACCAGTACATACGCCATCTCGTTGAGGTGAAGTCGAAGTCTGACTCGCTCAACCTCGTACTCACAAACAACCTCACACGCTCGCTGAGCAAGGAAGAACTGAAGGAAGTTGACGTACAGGTGCTCAAGGGTGTGGTTTACATCTCGTTGGCCGACAACATGCTTTATAAGAGTGGAAGCTACGAGATAAACGACCGTGCGGCTGAGACACTGAGCAAGATTGCAAAGATAATAATGGACTATAAGGACTACGACGTGCTCATTGAGGGCAACACCGATAATGTGCCGGTGAACACATCAAGCCCGCTGATGAAGAACATACGCAACAACTGGGACCTCTCTTGTCTGCGTGCTTCAAGTGTCGTGCAGTATCTGCAGAACAACTACGGCGTGAATCCGAAGAGACTTACTGCCGGCGGACGTGGCGAATACAACCCGCTTACCGACAACTCTACTGAAGTCGGCAAACAGCGTAACCGCCGTACACAGATAATCATAACTCCTAAGCTGGATCAGTTTATGGATCTCATAGACAAGGCTCCGGAAGGAGAATAAGCATTATGTTTGTCGCTTTTATGTGAAAACATAAAAAAGGAAGACCAAAAATTTTTCAATTAGGTATTAGGTATTATTGTAAGCTTTAAGGTAGCGCGCTTTCGTGAGAAAGCGCGCTTTTTTTTATCTATGCGCTGTGTGTGTTCTTGTGTTACGATGTTTTTTGCTAATTTTGCCGATTGAATGAAAGACATATCATGAATATGAAAAAAAATAACGACATCATCTACGCCTTGAACGACAGACCACCGTTGCTCGAGACCATTTTCGCGGCCATGCAGCACCTGCTGGCCATATTTGTTGCCATCATGACTCCGCCGCTTATCATAGCGTCGCAGTTAGGGTTCGACCTTCACACCACGAGCTACATGGTGTCGATGGCGCTGTTCGCCTCGGGCGTCGCCACATTCGTGCAGTGCCGCAGGTTCGGACAGGTGGGCGCAGGACTGCTCTGCATACAGGGCACGAGCTACTCGTTCATCGGTCCGGTGATAGCAGCCGGCATGGCGGGCGGTCCGGCAGTGATATTCGGAACGTGCATGGCGGCGTCGTTTGTCGAGGTGATAATAGGACGCATACTGCGCTATGCCCGCAAAATCATCACTCCGGTGGTGTCGGGCATTGTCGTTACGCTCATCGGACTTTGCCTTATCAAGGTGGGCGTGTCGGCGTGTGGAGGAGGCAATGCCGCACAGGCTGACGGCACGTTCGGCAGCATGCGCAACCTGATGTTGGCCGGACTGGTGTTGTTGGTCATCGTGTTCTTCAACAGTTGCCGCAACCGCATGCTGCGCATGAGTTCAGTAGTGATAGGTCTTATCGTGGGCTATGTGGTGGCATGGGCAATGGGCATGATCGACTTCTCGTCGGCAGGAAGCTACGCGGGCTTCTATCTGCCGCAGCCGTTCAAATATGGCATCGACTTCGACTGGTCGGCATTCATATCGCTGAGCATCATATTCGTTATAACAGCCATCGAGGCTTATGGCGACATAACCGCCAACTCGCTCATCTCCGGCGAGCCCGTCGAGGGCAAGGTGTTCGACCAGAGAGTGTCTGGAGGCGTGGTAGCGAACGGTCTGACATCGTTCATTGCTGCCGTGTTCAACTCGTTCCCCAATTCCATCTTCGCCCAGAACAACGGCATGATACAGCTCACGGGCGTGGCAAGCCGCTATGTGGGCTATTTCATTGCGCTGTTTCTTGTCCTTCTTGGATTGTTCCCGGCTGTGAGCCTCGTGTTCTCGCTCATGCCTGAGCCGGTGCTCGGAGGTGCCACGCTGCTGATGTTTGGTACGGTGGCCACGGCAGGCATACGCATCATTGCGTCGCAACCCATAGGCCGCAAGGAAGTGCTGGTCATGGCCGTCAGCTTCTCGCTCGGACTGAGTGTTGAGCTCGTGCCCGACATTCTCGCGGGACTTCCCAAGGAGGTGGCAAGCATATTCTCGTCGGGTATCACCACCGGCGGAGTGGCGGCCATCGTTTCAAATCTGCTTATAAGAATAAAAAATCAGGACTGAAGCAATATCATCGTTATGCAATCAAGATTGAAGGGGTATGCGTGCGGCATAGGAGCGGCCGTGTGTTACGGTACCAATCCGTTGGGAGCACTGTTCTTGTATGAGGATGGCATCAATGCCAACTCGGTGTTGTTCTATCGTTTCGCGCTTGCCGTGGTGATGCTCGGGCTGCTCATGGCGGTGAAAGGCAAGTCGCTGCTCGTGAGCGGTAGGGAGCTGGCTTTGCTTGCCGTGCTGGGCGTGGTGTTCTCCACGTCGTCCATGTCGCTTTATTTCAGCTTCTGTTTCATGGATGCCGGCATCGCCTCCACGCTTCTTTTCGTCTATCCTGTCATGGTGGCTGTCATCATGGCTGTGCTTTTCAAGGAACGGTTGTCGGCCGCCGCGTTGTTTGCCATAGTGCTGGCTCTTGTTGGCATTGCCCTGCTTTATAATGGTGACGGCGGTGTCAGGCTAAGCACTGCCGGCGTGTTGCTCGTGATGCTTTCGTCGCTCAGCTACGCCATATACATAGTGGTGGTGAACAAGTCGCCGCTGCGCATATCGTCGCTCAAGCTCACGTTCTATGTGTTGTTCTTCGGTATGCTCACCATCTTGGCCAATTCGTTTGTTTCGGGCATACACATACAGATGCTCACCACGCCTCGCATGTGGCTGTGTGCATTCATGTTGGCGCTGTTGCCTACGGTGTTCTCGCTTGTGCTTATGGTGATAGCGGTTCATGAGATAGGCTCCACGCCGACGGCGGTTATGGGAGCGCTTGAGCCGCTTACGGCTGTAGTGATAGGTGTGACGGTGTTCGGTGAGCAGCTCACGGCTCGCCTTTCGGTGGGAATAGTACTTATATTGCTGGCTGTTATGATAATAGTTGCCGGAAAGTCGTTCTCTCCGGCAAGGGTGATTCATGTGGTGAGCCATCTCGGCCACGTCATTTCCAAGACATGGAGATGGAAATGACGTGGCTACGAAGCCAAGGTTTAGAAGTGGGTCATGAATTCTACTACGATCTTGTCGCGCTCTGACGGTTTTGCTATTGCGCCGTCGCGGTAGAAATATTTCTCATAGTTTATTCTTATGTCGCTTATGAACGGCTTGCAGAAACTCAGTGTAAGACCACCGGTGACACGCGAGCGCTGGTAGTCGTTGATGATGAGCGAGCCGGCCGAATTCTGCTCGCCGTCGGTGTAGCGCATGCCGTCGCTGTGGTCGCTCATGTAGTCGTAGCGCACCAGCGGAGTGATGTATTTCAGCGCTCCCTTGCGGAGTTTGAAGTCGTAGCTTGCGAATGCGTCAACGGCATGCACGTTTTTGAATGCGTCTTTTGAATAGTGCTTCAGCAGATATTCGGCTTCTATGTGCCAGCCGTGACCGTGATAGTATGCTCCGGCGTCATACATCATGACATTGATATGGTCGGGTCTGATTTTCTGTGTGCTCAATGTGAGGTTGAAGCCATGAGGAAAGAACATCTGCGCTTTGGCGGAGAAGTTTATGTTGTTTGTCCAGAAATCTTTCTGGTTTGTCAGTCCGCTGCCGTTGAATGCTCCCGCTTCTAATTTTATGGGGAATCCTACATTGAGGTTATAACCTATGGCTGCACCGACGTCGCGCACGTTGCCCACCTGCTTGGCGATGAACGAACGGTTGGCGAAATACTGCTGGTTGGGCGAGCGGTGGGCATCGATGGTGAACGGCACACGCATCTGTCCTATGGTGAACTGCATCGACTTGGTCGGAGTAAGTCGGGTATATGCGTCGAGCATCTTGATGGCACCTTCGTCGCAAAGGTCTATTTCGGCTTTGTACGAGATGAACGATGTTATGTTTCCGTCCACGCTTATACGTGCGTTGCGCACCTGGAAGCGCCCTTTGTTTTCCTCAGTCTGATACTCATATTTGCCTCTTATCGTTCCGTGCAGATGAGGTGTGTAGTCTGTCTTTTCTTCTTCCTGTGCCGGGGCGTTGCCGGCTATGCACGCACCGATGGCGGCAAGGGTCAGCATTTTTGCTAATCTCATGTGTTTTGTTTTTATTTAATTAAATATGGTGTGTACTTTTATATGTGCCGACTCATCCGCGTCCCGTTTGTCAGCGCTGCAAAGTTCATGTTTTCATTTTACGTTCCCGTGACACACATATTACATAAACGTTACATCTTAAAAACTTCATCGTCGGCAGATTGCTGCCTGCCCTCCGTGCCCTCAGGCGGGTGTAATGTATCAGCCTACGGGATAGGAACGTGTATTACTGCGACTTTTAAACCGAGGATGAAATGATAACAGAATACCACAATTCAGACCGTAATGTAAAATTTAACTATTATTATGTTAATAAATTATGACTATAATAATGCTGTTAGATAAATATTTTATATATTTGCCAACGACTATTGAAGTGAACTTAAATTGCGTGGTGAACAACTAATAACTTGACAAAGAAACCGATAACTGAAAACAATATAACCAGATGAAGGAAATCGGTAGCTTTTATTGAGATTATTAAGAAGCTTATATCTTGTGGAAAAAAAGTGTAACTGCGTCCGGCGGACGTATGTGCTATTTCAAGGATATTATTAATTTACTATTATTAACTAAAACTAAAGCTAAGATGAAAAAACAATTACTTATGTTGGGCTTGGGCCTATTTGGTAGTGTTACCATGTATGCCCAGTTGTCGTCGCCGTTTACGGGTGCGCAACCATCTGATGCAATCGATTCGAAGGCTGACTATTATATTTATAATGTCAAGTCTGGCAAATGGCTGCAGAATAATGACGACCATGCATCTGATCCACCAAACAATGCTTCATTGTGGACAACACGTGCTGAACTTGGAACAAGAGGTATTGACTGGGAGGTGAAATGCCTTGTGCAGGATCCTTATGGCAATATGTATCAGCTCAATCCTAAGTTTAATGGTAATGGAAGTATGAATGCTTCCAATCTTTACCTTGATACAAATGAAGGTGTAACGCAGTGGGTTCTCGAGCCGGTAAGCGATGCAGGTGTGCCAAATGCATTCCGTATCTGCGCTAACACAGGAGATTATCCGTATCTCTATGTAGGAACTGACGGATGGCTCGGAGCATCTGTAGATGGAGAAAACGATGGTGAGAATGACGTATGGCAGCTTGTTACAAAAGAGGAGCGTCTCGAATATATGAAGAAACAGGCTGAACTCAATGGCAGCGCAGATGCAACATGGCTTATTGGTTGTCCTACTTTCGCCAACCAGGATAAAAGATACAGCAATTGGGTGGCATCAGTCTCAAAAGGTGGACACGATGACATCATTACACACGGACCTGCTAACGGATACAGCGGCGACGGTGCTGTAAACTGTAACAGAATATATGAGATATGGAGCTCATGGAATGGTTCTCTGACACAGAACATCAAGGAATTGCCTGATGGAACTTACGGTTTGAGCGTTCAGGGATACTATCGCGAGGGTTCTGCAGACGATGTTAAGGACTGGAATCAGGGTGAGCCTTTTGCTTACGACCTTTGGTCAACAGATGCCGAACATCATTATGCATCATATTTTGCCAACAGTACAAGCGCTCCTTTGATGTCTATATTCGAGGGTGCCAAGGACGCAAAAGAAACAGGTTATGAGTATAATGCGAAGAAGACCGATCAGGAATGGGGTGATGTGCTTGAAAGCGGCAAGTGGATTCCTAACAGTACAGACCAGGCTTCTTATGCTTTGTTCTACGGTGCTTACCTGAATCCGGAAATCAAGACTTCTGTCGTAGGCGGTACTCTTTCTATCGGTGTTAAGAAGGACCAGGGTGTGAACGACGACTGGATTATCGTTGACAACTTCAAACTGACATATTATGGCTCTGCAGTTGATCTCACTCAGGTTAAGGCAACTCTTGCACAGGCTATCGAGGATGCCGAGGGTGTTACTGCACGTTCTACCGATGCCATCAACAAGATATTCGATGATGCATTGGCATCAGGAAAAGAAGTGTATGCAAGCTCTTCTGACGCTACAGTCATCGGCGATGCTGCAAGCGCTATCATGAATGCTATTGAACTCATGAACAGTGAGGCTGGTGTTAACGGAGGATATCTCGTACAGACTGTCGCTCTCGCTCAGAACGAGAAGGTTGAAGGCGATGCTATGACTGCTGCCGAGAATGTTGCTGCTAATGGTACTACTGTGGATGAGATAAATACTGCTCTCAACGATCTGCGCCTGGCACGTCGTCTGAACGCAGCCGATAAGCAGGAGAATCTCTATAAGGGCAACACTCCAGTTGCAGGAAATGCTTATTATCTTTATAATGTAGGTCAGAAACGCTTCTTCTGTGGCGGTGATGATTGGGGTGCACACGCAGCTGTCGGATTCCCGGGTATTATGGTTACACTTGTTGATACCGGCACAGACGGTACTTTCGTAATAGATACTCAACTGCGTAATGGTGAGAACCAGCACTATCTGAACTATGGTGGATATTGCGATACCGGCGATCAGAATCAGTGGGCATTCGTACAGGTAAGTGATGGTGTTTATAAGATCAAACGTGCGGACGTTACAGGTCTTAGCAAAGAAGAGGCAGACAACAATCAGTATCTCCTCGGCTTCCGTCAGGGCAGCTATGATGCAGTGGATACCAATATTGCCGACAGCGACGATCCTGACAACCTTTGGGTTCTTGTAACTAAGGAAGACCGTGATGCTCTGCTTGAGACTGCAACAGAAGAGAACCCGGTTGACGCTTCTTATCTGATCAAGATGCCTAACTTCAACCAGCGTGAATATGAAATCACCGGTGGATGGGACAATACCGACGCTTCTGATTATGCTTGGGAGCATGTTAATGGTGCTATTTATGGACGTAACGATCGGAAGAGTGATTTTGCATTCGAATGTTTCAATCAGGATCCGCTTAACCTTATACAGACTATTTATGACATGCTGCCTGGTTACTATGTACTTTCTGTACAGGGATATTACCGCGACTGCACTGAAGTAGATTACACACAGGCTATTGCTGCCGGTGGATATGAGCCACAGCGTCTCGCTAAGCTCTATGCTTTGGACGGTAGCTTGAATGAGTTCTCTACAGAACTTGTAACAATCGAGCAGTATGCAAACTACGCACCGGGTTATGGCTGGAACAGTAACACTACCGTAGGATGGATTCCTAACAATCCTGAGCAGGCTACTAACTACTTCCAGGTTGGTGCTTACAAGAACAGTGTCCTCGTTAAGGTTGCTGATGACGGAACTCTCTCAATCGGTGTTAAGAAAGATGGTGGTATCGAGAAAGACTGGGTATGTATTGATAACTTCCGTCTGACTTATCTCGGTGAGCAGACTCCTACCGGAATCAATGGTGTGACAGAAGATGTTGAAGCTGTTAAGGATGGTAAGATCTACAACCTCCAGGGTATCCAGGTTAAGGATGCTACACAGCGTGGTATATACATCAAGAACGGAAAGAAGTTTGTTGTGAAATAACGTCTTTTTCCTCAATACATTTATATTATAAGTGGAGAGTCCTTCCCCTGTTTCAGAGGGGAGGACTCTTTTTCTGTTATAAGGATACTCCATGTCTTATCATAATATATCGGCATCGGCGTATATCTTTTTAAAATTTCATATTTACATCGGGGCCGGTACATGCCTGCGCGCTTTAAATGAATAGAGGTTATACATCATGTCGCATTTTCATATAGTCCGTATTGCGTTCCGGAAAAGTTCATCCCTGACCGGAATGTGGTAGTGGTATAAATATAGTTCTAATGGTTTTTGTTCATGAAGCGTCATATAATTTTGAGCAACTTTCTTATATTTCATGATTTTTCTTCTTTTTGAAATGCGAATATAGCTTTCTGAATGATGAGATAAAGACAACTGATTCGAATTTCTTTTTATTTCATACAAAAAACGAATGTGTTATATATACAATAAGGTATAATATCCACTATTAGGACACTTATTTGTAAACAAATGTTAAATTTAGACTAAATTTTAAATTTTTTCCTGAAAACATTTGGAGCATTAGCCAAAAGTGTATACCTTTGCATCCGCTTTTAGGAACTAAGTACTGAAGCAACAAGAAAGAGTTCTTTGAACAAGATTACATAAAAGACAGAGAAGTAGTACAATGAGCACGG